>Ga0123352_10015753_pt1 | contig 12036 bp, 9 predicted proteins | sample TergutLab28metaG_FD_89700 | JGI IMG/M metagenome (GOLD analysis project Ga0123352, IMG submission 89700) | Labiotermes labralis P1 segment gut microbial communities from Petit-Saut dam, French Guiana - Lab288 P1 | ecosystem: Host-associated > Arthropoda: Insects > Digestive system > Gut ...
TGGTGCAGAGTCCTTCTTGAGAAGCTAACTGGTTTGCAGCTAGTCAAGAAATTCCCCGCATTTCACGGAACCCGAAGGTTCATTACCGCACTCACAAGCGTCCGTCACCTGTCTCTATCCTGGACCAGCCCAATCCAGTCCATATACACACATCCCACCTCCTGGAGATCCATCCCAATATTATTCACCCATCTACGCCTAGGCCTCCCCAGTGGTCTCCTTCCCTCCGGTTTCCCCACCAAGACCCTATACACCCCTCTCCTCAACCATACGCGCCACATGCCCAGCCCATCACATTCTTCTCGATTTTATAACCCGCACAATATTCGGTGAGGAGTACAAATCATTTAGCTCCTCGTTATGCAATCTCCTCCATTACCCCGTTACTTCTTCCCTGCTAGGTCCAAATATTCTCCTCAAAACCATGTTCTCAAACACCCTCAGCTTCCTTTCCTCCCGCAGTGTCAACGACCAAGTTTCACACCCTTACAAAACAGCAGGCAAAATTATAGTTCTATATATCTCGATCTTTAAATTTTTGGATAGCAAACTGGAAGACAAAAGATTCTGCACCGAATGATAGCAAGCATTTCCTGACCTCGATCTGCTCTTAATTTCTTCCGCAATAGAATTTTGATTTGTTAAAGTTGTTCCCAAATATTTAAAATCTTCCACCATCTCGAAGTTACTATTATCAGTCCTCACACTCTGAATTCGTCCTGCATTCTGATCTCGATACATGACCATGTACTTAGTTTTATCAGCACTTTCTTCCAGTCCAATCTCCCTAGTAGCAGCTACTAAAGCTTCTGCGTTATCCTTTAGAGTAAGTATGCTTCCTCCCAGTATATTAATATCATTGGCATAAGCCAGAAGCTGATGTGTACCATTTAGTTTCAAGCCATCCTGGTTTACCTGAACCCTCGTAATGGCGTACTCTAAAGCAAAGTTAAAAAGCAATGGCGATAGAGCGTCTCCTTTTTTCAAACCAGTCCTAATAGGGAACCTGTCACACACAATCTTGCCTACCCGGACTCTGCTGTATGTTTCAGTCAGACTCATCTTATTAAACTTACAAGTTTCCTAGGGATATCAAACTCAAAGAGAATCTTATATAAGACCTCCCTCCTAACTGAATCATAAGCCTTCTTGAAGTCTAAAAAGAGCTGATGAACTTCTTCAATGTATTCCCATTTTTTCTCAAGTATTTGGCGAATGCAGAATATATGATTGTTTACTAACAATAAACTTTCTTGTGCTATCTGGCGCTTCCAATGACTGGAACAGAGATGGTTCTTGATCCATTGGTTCACTAGCCGTCCAGCCATGTGACGCGTCTGGTAAACCGAGAAAGTTTTATTGAATTCAGTCGCCGGGAAAGCTTTAGGTTATAAATAATTGTTTGTTGTGACAGTCACAGGAAACACAAAAATACACTCTGTGGCAAAATGCAGAGATTCTCAGTGTTACAGCTGGTGGTACATATAGTTACCAATATCTTTAATTAGCTAAACTATAGTAAGACAAACACGGCGAAGGGAGATGTTAGCTTCGGGCACAGATATTTTACTTCTGGAGAAAGAGTGGTTGTGTGAACCACGGACCCGTGATAGATATATTGGTAACGAGGATAGTTACAAATCAAATGGAGGTATCTGGAACCAAGATGCCTCTTCCATTGTCAGTCACCTAAATGAGCGGACTGCCATTATCGATTTCACTTTTACGTGTTGATTAATGTGAAAATGACAGTGGAAAGGAAGGACGTGGGTTGGTCGTGCTGAGAATGGTACGTGTTAAGGTCTAGCAGAGATGAAGAGACAGTAGTGTGGAGCAAATTACAGAGTGAAGATTCTCAGAATTTGTTGTTTTCACATAACACAGTATTAATAAATCTGTTAAGACAAGGAATTGGCCCAACAGAATGTGTAGCATGCACGAGAAAGTGAGAAATCCGTACCAAGTTTAAATCGAAGCCTCGAAGGAAGTTACCGATATGTGAATAATATTAAGACATTGCAGAATTACAGTATTAGGACCAAGTGGCAGACATTTTAAAACGACGATGAAGGTTTGGGATTTATGGTACAAGGAATTTAATGACAACTTGAGCAGTTGTTTCAGGAAACTCCAAGAAATGCCTTTTGCTGTGGATTTTTCAAGAGTACAGACACTAGGATTTAAGGTAGAAGAAATGATCACAGAGGTGTAATGAATAATAGCTGCACAAGAAGTTGGAGGATAAGAGTAAAATAAGACTCTGACAAGTAGATTGTGATGATGATGATGATGATGATGATGATGACGACGACGACGACGATAAAGGGCAGAATTGGCTTCGTATCATGTAGGACAGAAGATTTTGCTATTATTAGTGTGAAACACTGTGCATTCTTAAGCAGCCTTTTCCTGGCCAAATAACAATATATTTTTAATAGGTTCACTCGTGCAGTGTTTGTATAAAATATTAAATACTCAAAAGTAAATAAAGTAATATTTCGTTACAATAAAATGTACATTTTAAATTTTTCCCCTATGCACGATATATGATGAAGTTTAAAGAAATGTAATCAATTTCCGTGGCATTAACAAGTATATCAATACGATACGTGCTGCAGAACACGCCAGCACGAATCTTAATCCGGAGCCATTGAAAACACATGAACTTGTAACAGTACAGTGGAGAAGGGCTCTCGAAAGCCGGTCCTGTATATCCCTCCTGCGACCACTTGAGTTCAGCTTTAGTGCTATACAGTCTAGCGCATATGCACTCTACAGTACACACTTGACGGTAAGGGGTACGGAGTAGAAGCAAGGGGGAAAATAGTAGGAAAAATGGAAGATAAAGTAAAAAAAAACCTCCATTTTATATATTGCACTATAATGACGTAGTAAAATTACAGATGTGTAGGGTCTTAGAAAGGAGGGAGGAATTTCTCCGAAAGGTCGTTAATATAACCATTTTGTAAAAGAGAAGTAGTACATAGAAGACTACGAACTCGGTAACAATTGACATATTGTATCGTTCATGACCTATACTCAGACCCATTTCATATCAATAGGTATGTTTTTTCTCCGAATGAAACCTTATAGCCACATAATTTTGCTTTATGTTGAACAGAATGCTCTAGAAAAATGAAACTGTCCACTGAGGTAATCAACGCTTTCTGTTTTATCCTGATGCTCTTTTGTTTATTAGGAAAATATTTGTTTGCAACTTTATAGCCACGTTTCTAATTGTTTTTACGTATCTCTCGATAAAATATGTAGCAACTCTTTGTCTGTAATATTCTGATTCAGTTACTAACAAGGTAATATTTGCCAGCAGGGATGCGATACAGGCACATGAAATATAAGAACTCCATCTGTGTAATTTTACATTCTAACACACGAGGTAACGGGGGAATGGAGGAGATTGCATAAAGAGGAGCTAAATGATTTGTACTCCTCGCCCAATATTGTGCAGGTGATAAAATCGATAAGAATGAGATGGGCTGGGCATGTGGCGCGTATGGATGAGGAGAGGGGGATGTATAGGGTCTTGGTTGGGAAACCGGAGGGAAGGAGCCCACTGGGGAGACCTAGGCGTAGATGGGTGGATAATATTAGGATGGATCTCCAGGAGGTGGGATGTGGGTATATGAACTGGATTGGGCTGGCCCAGGATAGAGACAGGTGGAGGACGCTTGTGAGTGCGGTAATGAACCTTCGGGTTCCGTGAAATGCGAGGAATTTCTTGACTAGCTGCAAACCAGTTAGCTGCTCAAGAAAGACTCTGCACCATGGAGTAAGTAAGTAAGTAAGTAAGTACCACTCTGTTAATCGTGTCGTGTATCCCTTGATGACGAGAAATTTTAGTTTTATGTCGCAACCTCATATGAATTGTCACATCTAAAACTCTGTTTCCCGTGACAAACCTTGGCGGATGAAAGACAGTGCGTTTATGACTCCAGATTTGGTCTCTAACTACTTTTCAAGAATCCCTTAACTTCACAACCATCAAAGCATAAAATGTCATAATAACAGCGTCCTTTGGTATGTTGTTTCATTTCACTCTATCGATTAGCATCATTTACAGGGGTGCTGATAAGTCCTTAGCCCAACCAGAAAAGAAACAAGGTAACGTTTCTGTCAGAATTGCGTGAATTTCCTCCAACGCCTTGCCTTGCAAAAAAAAAAACCTTTCATGACAGCTAGTGTCTCAATGTTGTTGAAATCGCACCGCGTTTCTGACATGCTTCCAAGCTTGTTTCCTTCCTGGTCGAGCTAAGGACTTATCAGCACCCCGTTATATGTCTGCCCGAAACTGAAATTCGATACAGCGCCCAGAGTTATGTGGCATTTGCACTGGAACCCCAATAAATGATGTAGGAGAGACGGATGAGGACCGAAATTCTTATGGTGGGATGCGATGCAATTTGAACGTACTATCTCTTACGCCTTAAGGAGTATGTCTGCAAAGAGACCACAAAATTAAGTGCCGTGGATTTATCCCCTCTGCATCTTCTTTAGTCTGTTACGTTTACCGCATCAGAGTACTTTTCTATATTGGCCTCCGGTCTTTCATTCTTCTTATACGAAATGTAACAGCGATAACCGCGTTACTGCAGTCTAGTTACAAACACTCTGGGTTCTTTGACAGAATAGTAATAGACCGTTGGAGGGGGGGGGGTGGGAGGGGTTACCAGTAGGTGGTGAGGCGCAAGCCTCGAGCGTTGTCATCGCCACTGTCCACACGACTTCTTTCCGTGGATTCAGTGTGGTATGCCACGAAAGAACTGTTAGCTTGAAGGCGTTTGTAGTTCCAAAAGAAATTAAATGCTGTAAGGTAAATTAGAAATGAGGATAGAAAATTTGTGGTCTTTAGTATATATGATCCACGATTCGCGCACTAATCGAATGTACAATACACTGTTAACAACAAATGAGCACAAGTATACTAACATTAGTTTTATTCGTACAGTAAATTCCTACATGTTTAGGCCAACCGTGTGGCCTTCTTCATGGATATAAAATACAAAAATTAGATACATTAAAGTATACAACGAAATTACAAAGAAACATAAAAATATCAGAACCAATGCGAAGGTGTAATTACAACAATTACGCCGATATGTGATGCTTAAGCGTATGAGCCCACATTGTGGCACATGCAAGCTACGTCAGAAAATCAAACACACTAATTCGATTTTCAAATGTAACTGACATTCGGCTCTTTTCGGGAGATCAGTGTCACATGTCCGAACATTCTGTGTGAGAGCTGGGTCTCTCAAGTACGTGTCTTCCGATCAGTGTCACATGACCGTCCATTCTGGGTGAGAGCTGGGTCTCTCAAGTACGTGTCTTCCGCTCAGTGTCACATGTCCATACATTCTGGGTGAGAGCTGGGTCTCTCAACTGCGTATCTTCCGATCAGTGTCACATGTCCATACATTCTGGGTGAGAGCTGGGTCTCTCAAGTACGTGCCTTCCGATCAGTGTCACATGTCCATACATTCTGGGTGAGAGCTGGGTCTCTCAACTACGTGCCTTCCGATCAGTGTCACATGTCCATACATTCTGGGTGAGAGCTGGGTCTCTCAAGTACGTGCCTTCCGCTGGACCCAAATCGGGCCATATCACTTTTGTGTGGCCTACAGTCCGAATCTTAAACATTTTACGCGACAAACTCGATCACAATAAATCCATTGCTATTTAATTACCATTAATACTAACTTTCACACTAAGGTTCAAGATTGGAGTATTCTTGGATGTGTCGACTACTAAATATTGACCGGTCTTTTGGGAGGGTGCAGTGCCTTCATTTTCAAGGTCAAGGAGTAAAAGAGGACTATCTGACCCTGAAAAAACACTACGCTGATTGCAAACGTCGCTAACCATTTACCAGTCGACAAACACTAACACTCCCGAAGAAATGAACCTGCAGCAACTTGACAACGCGCAGGCCTATATCAAATCTGCAAATGATCATTATTTGCTTCTTTATACCTAGTGGGGTTAGCATTGCATATCCCACCATCTTTGACATTTCCTATATCGGTATAGTTTATGCTACGTTTAAAACTCGTAATATCAGAATTATCCGTATTACCAAATTATTTATAACATCGCCAGGAATTTTGATTTGATTTATCTCAGTATTTAACCAACTTGATGCACAAAATTTGTTTCACAATAAGTTTTATTTCATGCCTCTACATGTTTCGAGCACAATTTTGTGCATCAAGTTGGTTAAATACTGAAATAAATATACTGAGATGCACGATCAGCAAAATGTCAAAATTTGATTTTATGTCGACATTAGTCACATCATCTCAGGTTTAGGCAGTTCCGGTAAAAACAACGCATAATTGACGCAAATATTTGACAAGTATAGCTACACGAGTAAATATGCTGTAAGTTTAAATGGAGAACTTTCTTGCTGCTTCGGTGTCCAAGTTATGTCCGAAGTCAGCAGTTACAGGTTTCTCCAGCCGGCATCTTTTTCTCCAGTTCTGCCTGGCACACTAAAATCATGACGTTTCTAGAGTGTGTGTGTGTGTGTGTGTGTGCGGTTCCTGTGACAAATATATCTATGTGCGGCACTCATTAATTTCTGAGCTGGCATATTTTGTTTAAAGTTATGTGCTTTTCTTTTAAATATATTCGTTAATGAAAGATATCGTACAGAAAACAGAACGCTGTTTCCCTACCGATATCAAATTTGTCACCGAAAATTATTTGTCTGAGACACCTCATTACATGTTCTGTAAAATAAGATACAGAATCGCTTCTCTTTTATTCATCACGAATATTTCAAACCAGTAACAGGGCAGTTGTGTAGAAGGACTGAGGACTACCATGATGAAAATCAGTATGGATACCGATCAATCGGCTGAGATCAGATGAGACCTCCCACATCTTAAACAGGAGTGTTTACAACTCAGTCGTTACTTGCAAAGACAACGACGCAGATGGGAGGATAATATTAAAACGGATCTTAAAAATCTAGGTTTTAATGATTAGAGGTTAATGGAACTGATCCATGACAGTGTCCTATTGCGGACTTGGATATTAACTGTATTGCCTTTTGGGTTTCAGATAATTTATTTAAAGAAACCTGGAGATGCTTATTAATCAGGGGCATTGCTGGGCCTATGCCACTTAAGCACGGAGAGACGTGTGACAGGAAGAAAGTTCTTCGTCTCACTAATGAATGCTTCCCAAGAGAATTGTCCACAAGGGCTACGGTAATTCCCACATTTGCAAATGCGAAGATCCTATGTCGGTTTAAGTAGTGATATAATCTTTGCATATGCATGGCTGTGTTTTGTTTGTTTTTGCGCCACCAATTTAATACAAGTTAGCTGTCATAGCAGTACTCCGGATTCGTTTTTTATAACACTTCAAAACTGTTGCTCCCAAACAGTGGCGGAGTTTTTGCAGTAACTCTCCACGGTTTTAAGAAAAACTTCGACAAGATCTTTGTTTTCCTAAATACCTACACACAGATAACTTGGACTAATTAACTGACATGTGGTAATGGGACACGTCATTATCTTAGCACATTTTCAACCAGCTTATCTACCGCCAATCCTGAAATTCATCTCCTGAATATCCATCTCAATATTGTGTTCGCACCAAATCTTTGTCCAACCCGCTGAAAGAATACAGACATCCATCAATCTACTTAACCTCAGAATCCGAATCGGCGTTACGTAATTACAAAACAAATAATACTGATTGTCATTTCTTTTGAAGCCTGTAACAAGTAAGTCCTTATACGATGCAATATAAACCACGCTTGTGAAACGAAATGTTCTAAACACCGTTTTGTATTACGCCTTCGAAAGCATGCAGGAAGGAGAAAGGCTATGATGAGACTGTTATTCCTAGGCTGTCACCACAGGAAACCGGCTTCAGTCCTAGACCACGAGGAATTTGTTAGTGACAAAGTGACCCTGGGTTAGGTTTCTCTCTGAGTACGCCGGTTTTCCCCTGTATCATCCCTCCAACGTGCCATCCTCCTATGTCTGTCACTGACGCTATGCAATCGTAGCAGTTGAGAATGTCTTAGAGCACTCACTTAAAGCACAGTTTCCTGAACCTACCGCTTGGTTGAGGGATTTATGTGTGTTTTGTCAGTCGGTCAGGAAGAACACAGTGATGGTATTGTATCTCCTATCTCCTGCTTCGCAGTTCATAATCATCCTTCAACCTTATAGACTCCTGTACAGTTATTGGGTAAGTCCTCCATAATATAAATATAATATAAGAATCAGAATAAAAGAATAATAGTTATTATTATTATGAAGGTAAATTTCGCCTTAGAACAGGCCATGAAGGCGTAGAGGGGGAGTAGAAGTGTAGCTCTACTCTTTCTTTAATCTCGGCGCAAGATGGGGTTGGGGAGTCAGCACCAAGCTCCGGCCACACTACTCCGGGGAAAGAGACCCCGTACCCACTGTAAAGGAGGCTGGGTGGGCCCCAGAGCCGGCCTGGTCAAATGCGGAAATTCTCGCCCCCCACCGGGATTCGATCCCCGAGCCATCCAGCCCATAGCGAGTCGGTATGCTGACTAGGATCTTCCTGCCCAAATTATTATTATTATTATTATTATTACTTTTATGCAGGATATTTACAATTGTGGTTAAAATTTATGGTAATGAAGTGTTTGTTCTCATGTTAAACATTTTGTAATTTTATATTAGTAAACCAAACTATGTGTGCAGTGCCCAGTATGGCTGCTTTCTCTAGTTCCTTGACGTCGTGCTTCCCAGGTATTTTGCTCAGGTACTTTCTGAACGATTCTGAGACAGATTTGACCCTGTTGCTGCTGGTGTCACAATTATTTTCACATTCCACATGGGCTGCGTTTCTGTTGTAAGCTCTCTTTATTTTAAAATTCTTTCGGCCTCTGTCTTGATCTCATGTGTATCTCCAAAACCTGAAATGTCTATTAACTAATATGTCTATTATTATTATTATTATTATTAGTAGTAGTAGTAGTAGTAGTAGTAGTAGTAGTAGTATTATCTTTACACCTTATGCTGTTTTTTTCCTATATTATCTGGTATATTCCAAACTTATTTTGTGTAATTCTTGTTGTAGTCTTGCTGCCTGAATTGTCAGTTTCAAAACGTTTACCTGCCACTCGTAACAGAAACTTACTCCTGACAAATAAGGTAACGTTTCCACTGCAACCAAGTACAGCTACTTTTACTTCGGTAAAAAATTGGAGGTTTTGAGGTCCGGTCTCTGTAATTGACACGAAAAGCCTTCTCGTCGGTATCCATTAGGGAGGAGGCTCGTTGAGACGCCTTTGGCATGTTTGCTCTGTATGCTGTTACCTGCAACAGAGCTCTGGTCTTCCAACATGAAACACTTGCTTTTCTGATCACTGACTGCACGTATGAATGAAAATATCTTCAGATATTCTTGAACCGCAGCAATAGGCTGCGATAGAAGCATTTAGGCTTTAAAAACTTGTTCTCCCACCTTATCCTTTTATGATCCTCTACGTATAACCTATCTGCTGTTACGCACAACAAAAGGTAAAACTATATAGACTCTTCTTCTTCTTCTTCACGCTGCAACTTCACTGTTTGAAAATTGCGGCCTTCTCATCTACTTCCATTTAACTCGATCCTGGATGCATTTATTTCCATTATTAAATTTTATAATTCTTAGATTTTCTTTTTTATCGTTTTACCACAAATTGTTGGCCTTCTTGCCAATCCTGTACATATCGGTTCCCACTCATATAATTTTTAACTATCCTATCATTTTTCACTCGATATACATGGCCAAACAAGCTTAGTTTTGGGGCCTTTATGTAATTAATTACATTGCTTATTTCCGATAAAGTTATTTAATTCATCACTTGTTTTAGTTCTCCATGTGCCATCTCTGTCTGTCCTTTGTAGGTCCGAATATTCTTCTCGGTATCTTTCTTTCAGTTATTAATGTTTTTTTTTACTTTCGTGGATTCTTTTAGTTCCACTGTTTCGCTGGCATAACATAGGCTACTGCAGTAAGGAATCTGAAGTCTTATCAGTGATTCAAGACGATGGTCCTCTTCTTCCTTTGAACAAGTCAGGCAATGTACGTATAAACGTAATATTGAGGGGCGTGCATGCAACCATTGTTGCAGTGGAAAAGCAATAAATATTACATATTCTGAGTGTGTGTTTGTAGCCTTAGGTATCCAGCATGCAGTGCGCATGAGCCATGTTGTCATATGTGGCCTGCCCGGCTGTACAGTATTTTTCCACATAGTCTCATAAACGACATGATTTTCGAGAGAGAAAGAAAAGTTATTGAATATTAAATGTGTGTTTTGGTTTTGTTTAGAAGTTTGTCCGCAAAGTTTCTCATCTAAGAACAGTTGATCGAGATATAATCATAAATGTTTATTTCTTCATGCAAAGTACCAGTTTTTCTTGTCCGATTTTAATCAAATATGAGTTCTCTCGACAGATCTTCGAAAAATACCCAAATAACAATTTTCTTGCAAATCCGTACAGTGGCAGCCGAGTTGTTTCATGCGGACGGAAAGACAGACAGAAGAGCATGACGAAGCTAATAATCGCTTTTCGAAATTTTGCTGAATGCGCCTAAAAATGATCTCAAGATGGAAGAATTTCCTCCTGGAGTACAAAGTTATGAGAATGACTACTTCCGAGTAAAGTTTCTGACGTTGGTGTAAGAAAGGTTTCATAATTGTATTGAAAACGCACTCAATTCGACTTCTGCCATGATTACCGGCGCTTCTTTCTAAGAAATGCTCCGACTTTTCTCCATTTCTGCACAGGAATTCTGTACCAGTTCTTACGGTTTAATATACCATTAAAATATCCTTTTAAATCATCACTGTTCAACGCACACGATGAAGATCCTATCACAAATCATTGCAGGCACAATGAACTAAGGCTTGTGTTGAGAAAGACACCCGGGTACACGTGCTGTTCCGAGCATTATTATATTCTAAATACTGGACACACTTTTGTGTGTGTTTGTTCTTATATACTACTACGTTACCCCCGTACCCGCCACTGTGGTAGATTCTACACCATACTGAATGTGACTGCGCTTTTGCTTCGCTTAATCATAATTGTCTTTTTGTGAGCCGTCTTCTTCTTTGCAGCTGCGATACAAAACACATTTCTCAGCCGCTTCCACAACGGTTGTATCATGAACGTGGCACAGTGATGTAAATTGAATAAGAGATATATGACAGGGGGAAATTTATGTGGTTGAACAAACGGAGATTTTAATTCCATTTCCTTGAACGCTTGTTTAGTGACGCAGAGAGTACCATGGAATGCAGTATGTTTTAGAACACGCAAAGGAACAGAGAAATCAGTTTTTACAAACATTGAGTAATTACCATAATTTCTTGCATCGTGTTATTTGTGAATACTTTCGTATAGGCGTGGTATATCCAATTAACTGTGTAGTGTTAGTAGGTTTGTTGTCATCAGGGATGGAGGAGACAGCTTCTAGGTGTGAAAGGTAATTGCGGCCCACCGAAAAAGTGTGGTCCTCCAGCTTGACTAAAAATCCATCTCATTAGCATATTCTACCCTAAGATTTTCACAAAAGCCTCGGAAATAGACGAACCCCTTCGAAAGACCTAAAGGACTGCTAGGATTTTTTTTTTCAAATTGTAGTGCATTTAACTCGACTAGGCCTATGTCATATTTATTTAGATTATAGTTTTGAGGCGCGTTCGCAAAATTACGAAGAATGAACATTAGCTTCGTCACGTCTGTCTGTCCTTCCTTCCGCCTGGCCGTCTGTACGCATGGAACGTCTAGGCTCCCACTGAAAGAACGGACTGTAACGAAATTTTATATTCGAGCATTTTTCGAAAATCTGTTGAGAAAATTCAAGTTTCATTAAAATCGGACACGAATAACGGGTACTTTCCATGAAGTCCAGTATACATTTTCGATCACATCTCGCTCAGTTCTTCTTAGGATGAGATGTGTTGGACGACAGTCGTAGAGAGAAAACAAACATTTAATGTTCAATAACGCCCCCCCCCCCCCAAAA
>Ga0123352_10015755_pt1 | contig 12036 bp, 6 predicted proteins | sample TergutLab28metaG_FD_89700 | JGI IMG/M metagenome (GOLD analysis project Ga0123352, IMG submission 89700) | Labiotermes labralis P1 segment gut microbial communities from Petit-Saut dam, French Guiana - Lab288 P1 | ecosystem: Host-associated > Arthropoda: Insects > Digestive system > Gut ...
TGTCTCTTTTTTTTGTTTTTGGTTTTTTTGTTTTTGTGTGTTATGTGTGTTCGTGGGGTGGGGGCGGTGGGGGGGGGGGGGGGGGGAAGAACGATAACGTTCAATAACGAAATGTTTTTTTTCCCAGTTCCCATTGCAGCCTCTCCGAGTTCCTGTACAATTTCTACGGGCTGTATATTTGATAACCATGGTGAATATCAACCGATAAATGCTACAAGCAAAGGCAGTTATCTGTTATGTATACGTAACCACTAATTTTGTTCTCGTGTGTGAATAGTCATTTGTGAGTTGAAGAACAAACAGGGATATTGGGAAGTTCCAAATTCGTCGGTGATTGTCTGATCTTATGACTGACCACTCATCACGTCAGATTTTCGTTGCTTATATGAATATAATTTCATCATGCAATGAAGTTTTCTGTTTTCTTGCTTTACCTCCATGACTGCCTCGTTCTTCGTGATATAGCCCCTTCCAGCATGAGCGATATATGATACACTGTGATCTCGTCTGCTGAATTCCTATAGCCTAGTCGTGGTTTTCAGAGCGGAGGACTGTATTTGCTCCCCAGAGCAGTCAGTGTGGCGCGACTGCAGTGACCCAGGTGATACTCGGGACAGCCCTTCCCCCCCTCCCCCAACTTTGCTTTTTTTTTTTTCTTTCAGTATAATTACAAGCGAAGCTCCATATTCATTCCTCTATCATCCAGGGTATGGAAAATGGCCCTGTTTAACAGTTGTAAGCTTTTATCCTGCCAACAGAACATTCAGTTTTTTTTTCGGCGTCAGTGAAACTTGCGAGGGTCTGGGATAGCGCACTCGGTATAATGGCCTGGTCGACCCTGAGTTTGATTCTAGATAGGGGCAGGAGGTTTTTCTTCCCTCCCAAACAACAGGCCCGGGTGAAGGTCCCACCCAGCTTCCTATTCGGTGGATGATGGAGGTTTCTTTCTCCGAGGCTAAAAGAGCCGGGGCTTGAAGCTGTTTAGTACCGACGTTAATAATGAGTGGAGTTGTACCTCCCCACCCTCCTCGTATGTCGTCATGGCCTGCACTGGGACAGCTTCATCTTTACCTCTACCCCACAGTTTTCGGTCTTGAATATGTACAGTTTGTGTTCGTACAGACAAGACGTTTGGGAAGGAAGGGCTAATCTTTATAATGAAGCACCGTGGACTGGAGCATGCCGATCTTTGTATAGGGGGCTTATCGTCGCTGTATTGCCAGCTTCACAACAAACAAGATTGGGAAGCTGTAATTTAAATTGGTTACATTTTCAGAGTGCGTGGTGAGCCGGGATAGTCCTTATAGTGCTGTGCTTTTGCAACCAAGGTTCCGCGAGAAATCTTGAAATAAATTAATAAACGTCGTGAAATACCGCGAAAAATCCAAACATACCTCGAAATGTCGGAATTTTTATCCAGCAGTTGGCAATATTGCATTAATCTCCGCGAGCTACGAACTGAATTGTCGTTTTCATAAATAGGGGTTTCTCGGGATATGAAGAATTATTGTTGAGCTTCTTAGGCTGCTGGTGGAATGATCCGTTCGAATTCCGGTAGGAGTAAGAAATTATTCCTTCTCCAGACCGACTCAGGGGCCCACCCAGCCTCCTATTCAGTGAGTACCGGGGTTATTGCCCGGGGTTAAACTGGCCGGTGCGTGAGGCTTACCAATCACCTCCATCTATGCCGAGGTTAAGAATGAGGGGAGCTGAACTGTTACTTCCCCTATACGCCTTTATGGCTTGGACAAGGACAACTTTACCTTTTTCTTCACCTTTTCCACGTGACTTCTCTGTAATTTATGCCTTTTGTTATCCTTTGGTGTTCTTTTATTTGCTGATGGAACCTCTGCAGCAGGAATATTTATAATTGTGTTGTCTTCGTATTATTAAGCGCTTAATTTTACTGACATAAATTTTAGATAGAGTTTGAGGCCATTTATTTCAATTAACTTTTATTTACCTTGTGGATATTACAGACCTTTACCTAATGAAGGTCTACAGTTAAAAATACAGGGCTATTCGAAATGATTTTCGGAGTTTTAACAACTTGTCATACACAATACACTTGAGATAGCAGTATATGTGTTTTTTATTTAATAGAACAACACTCCAAGTTTTTGTTACATACTTTACAGGTGCTCTATATGTGCATCCTTTGTGATTCCACAAACATCAACACGATAATCGATTTCGTTCCAAACTGTTTGTAGCATGTCAGCGGTGAAAGGTGGTGGTTCTGATTCGTACCTTCAGTTTCGGGATACTTGCGGGAAGAGGAGGAACATGAACCTGATCCTAGACGTAACCCCATAGAAAGAAATCACATGGGGTTGCATCTGGAGAACGAGGTGGCAAGTTGTTAAAACCCCGACAGTCATTTCGAATAACCCCGTACAGGAGGGATATACTTAAATGTAAAGTAGACAATTCTGATTTGGAGTGAGGTGATTGGAAATTGCAGCCAGTGCACTTACAGTCAGCTGTAAAATTATTTAAGTGCCGTAGACCGCATAAGTAGGACCGGGATAGCTCGGTCTGTTATAGCGACTCGCAACGTGCTGGACGGTCCGGGGATCGAATCCTCGTGGGGGCAGCGAGATTTTCCGCACCTTTCCAGACCGGTCCTGGGGCCCACCCAGCCTCCTGTACCAGGGTACCGGGTCTTTCCCGGGGGTAAAGCGGCCGGGGCGTTGCGTTGACCACCCACCTCCCATCTAGCGCCGAGGTTAAAGAAAGAGTAGATCTACACCTCGAATCCCCCTCTGGGCCTTCGTGGCCTGTTCTTGGGTGACCTTTATCTTTACTCTTTACCTTTAAACCACATAAGCTTTTTATCGCGTGTGTGCGGCTCTAATTTATTCTGACTTAATTAAATTAGACGTGATATTTGAATCTTAAAAGGATGCATATTGGATGACATCGACAGTCATGTTAATTTCAGTAGAACTTACCTTAATTTATGAAACTAACTGCCAATTGAATACTGAATATATAAAGGTAAATGTAAAGCCGTACCGTTACAGGCCCGGAGGGTTCCAGGAAGTTAAGGTTCCCAGATTTCGTGACAACGGCACAGGATGGTGGTAGGTTGTCAGCCTTACGCACCGGCCGCCTTTACCCCCAAGAAATGCTCCTGGTACTCATTTATGTTAGAGGCTGAGTCGACCCCAGGGCCATAGTGCGATCGGAAGGATTTTTATGTCAATGAAAAATACACTGACACTAGCTGGGATCGAACCAGCGACGTTCCGATTTGTAGCACACCACCTTAACCACTGTGGTACCGCGGTCTCCACTGTAATATATATATATATATATATATTACAGTTCCTTTAACTAAAGATGGAAAGAGAAGAGGAAAGGCTCAGTTTCGCTACGCTGAAAATAATAATACCGTACACTGCTGCACATGTATTCATCTGACGTGAGATCCACGATAAAATTTTTGGTTTTCATTAAATATTTACCACACCTAAAAATGTTTAACATAAAAGGCTTACGTCTTTATGAGCTCCGTATAGTTAAATTCTTTCGTGTACTTAAACGTATGACGTTAAGAATACGTTTGGTGGAGTGGTGGTAGAGCTCCACGCTTTCCTTATCGCGGCTTTGTATGAAGGCCAGCGGTCATGAGCATGCTGCTGTCACTTCGCGCCCCGAAAAAAAGATCCCTCAGTATTCAGTGGAGAGGAGGGCTTAAGGACAGTACGAAAAATCCCCCTGATTTTTGCTGTTGTTTTGTGTGGGTATGAATCTTGGTCTGTCACATTAAGGGAAGGACATAGGCTGAGGGTCGTCGAGAGTACGGTGCTGAGGAGGACGTTTGGGCGAAAGAGGTTGAGAGTAACAGGACATAAAGTTCACCCAACAACATGCCATGAAGACCCAGAGGGGTAGCAGAAGTTTAGCTTTTCTCTTTCTTTAACCTCAGCGCTAGATGGGGTTGGGTGCTTAACGCCACATCCCGGCCGCTTTACCCCTGGGAATGACCCCGTACCTATTGTATAGGAGGGTGGGTGGACCCCAGGGCTGGTCTGGACGGGTGCACAAAATCCTGTCCTCCACAGGGATTCGATCCACGAACCGTCCAACCCGTACTCATTCGGTGTACCTGCTATGCTGTTCCGTACAAAACTGTGTAATGAGGTGCTTCTTGATGTGTGTTGCTCACCACACGTTATTAGCGTGATCGGATGATGGATAAGATGGGCGAAGCGTGTAGTACGTATGGGGGGGGGGAAAAAGAGTACAGGGTTTGATGGGGAAACACGAAAGAGACCACTTGGAAGACACAGACTTAGATGGAAGGGCACTATTAAAATGTTCAATAAAGAAATAGGTTGGTAGGGCGCGGACTGGATTAATCTAGCTCGGAATGAGGGCAGGTGGTAGGTGGGTTCATGTGAATGCGGTAGTGAACTTTAGGGTTCCATAAAATATGAGGAAGTTCTTGTGAAGCTGAGCGACTGCTAGTTTTTCAGGGACTATGCTGCACGGAATTGGCAATGGTGAATCCCCTTTTTAACACTCGGGGATATTCCGTCCTCTTTCCTGCAGGTCATAAGATGATGCCCTTAGATATTAAACATTGTGATAACTGAAGAATAAGAACCAACTAGATGCCACTTATTATTTTATTGTACTTCTTATAGGCTCAACATGTTTCGGGCACTATTATGCCCATCATCAAGAGATCGCGACTATAATGTTGATTGCCACATTACGTCAAACGACGACTATACATGACCACGGCGGCCATATGATATGTACAACAAAACACGCAGAGACAAGCATCTAACACCCAAGTGCTTCACAATCAAAATCAACGACTAAGAACCATAATTTACATTAACGCTACCCCCTCCATCTTTACAGAACGAAACGGCCAATGTGGTAATCAACATTATAGTCGTGAGCTCCTGATGATGGGCATAGTAGTGCCCGAAACATGTTGAGCCTGTAAGAAGTACAGTAAAATAACAAGTGGCATTTAGTTGGTTTTTATTCTTCGGTTATCACAATGATGCACGGTCCAACAAACATCAGACAAACATCAAATGCGCATATTGAGTTTCTCTAATAGACGAAAAAGCCGTCTTGGGAAGCCAATAGCGCGGAAGAATATGACGCTGGCATCCTTGCAACACGCGGGACGCATACACGGACGGCTGGTAATACGTCATGTGTACACCGGTACCAGATAACCTTCTGCTGTAGGCCATAGGTCACCCTGCTTAAGTTGTCCATCGCTGCCTTAAGACCGCAACCGCAAACTGCATATTTGTGTTTTAAATCGACGCAGGTCGGCAGCGAGCTGGGCTACCCGGTAACTGGCATCTGGTAGATACAATTGTAGGCACACAACCGCACAAGTGGTTGAATTAAACCGACGTTTCGGCCCGACTCCGTCTCCATGGTCGAAACCGCATAAGGCCCGTACTTCGAACATCGGACCGTGGAAAGAATGTTACTTGGAATTTGGCAGTTTCCTAAGTCTGCCGGCTGTGTGGCTCGGCGGGTGTACAAGCCACCTAGCGGTTCTTGTAGCGACAGTAGATGTATTTTTGTCCTGCCCTAATGGTAGAATGCCGTGCTGAGTCCTTTTGGTAACGGGATTGGGCTTTCAGATATCCTTCCAAGAGGAATACGGTCCGTCAGGCACTTTAGCATCAGCAGTGGAGTTTACGGCTGCTACCTGGACATGGCTGTAGTGAGGTTGCGCTGTTCCAGGAATTTTTAGGTGAGGCGTTCCTGTTGTGTTGTCAATGATACGTAGTCTAACACAATTTTATTACATAAAATATATATTTAAAAGAACATAGCAACTACATGTTTCGACTTTTATGAAGCCATCTCCAGGATGTATCTTTAAAGGGTCTTAATATACAAGAGGCGATGCCATAAAAATTACAAGATCTCTTTTGCATTTTAAGGCATTGCCTGTTGTATATTAAGACCCTTTAAGATGCATCCTGAAGATGGCTTCATGTAAGCCGAAACATGTAGTTGCTATGTTCATTTATATATTTTATGTAGTGAAGTTGTGTTAGACTATAAGTTTATGTATGTTGTTATTACTCTTAGGGGAATAATGCAGCGTATAGTGGTAATTCCGTATCGACGTTTCGGGACTTCTTGACCCTTGAAGATGGGACCGATGGTTGGCCCATCTTGGAGTTCTTGACGCTGGAAGATGGGACCGATATTTGGCCCATCTTGGACTTCTTGACGCTGGAAGATGGGACCGATAGTTGGCCCATCTTGGACTTGTTGACGCTGGAAGATGGGACCGATAGTTGGCCCATCTTGGACTTGTTGACTCTGGAAGATGGAATCGATATGTTGTCGTGAACCCTCGGTGCGGAATTACCACTTTTCGCTGCGTAACAGCCCAGAAGAGTGCATTTCTCACGTACTTCTCGGCGGAAGACTGTAATCACGCATGGCTATAGCGGTTGATAAGCTGGTACAATCTACCGATTTGCTCTCTATATTCCGCACACTCTTGGTGCATTCACATAGTATCTAGCGCTTTGCGTACGTCAGCAACCAGCACCCGTCCCTGACAGAACTTTGTACAAGTATATGCGAGCCGTTTTGACGTGTAGGCCGAACTACGATCATTTAACGCTGAAATTTAATAAAGTCAGGGACGGACCCCAGTGAATAAGACGTGTGTGTGCCCTTGATTTGATGCTTGGCCGGTCGTTTGCAGCAACCTTAGGACTCCTCCAGAAGTGAAATCCCTGGAGAAAAGTGCGTTTGAATCAACGCACTTCTTTTTAGGTAACCGGAAGCTGTGGCATATATAAACAAGAAGGACGGGTACATGATTTAAGACCCAGCCCTTGAATCAAAACCCTGATGATGGAGACGGATATGGTCTCCGAAACGTCTACTTACTTGTACCACCTGACGCGGCTGTCAGCTTGAGAGGAATTTTATTGAATTCATCTGCTGCGAAAGATTAATTTGGTAGATACTTTGAGTAAATGGTATAGATGTTGGTCTGACGCATTCCTCGTCTTCTTTCCGTTCTTGCAGGGAAGTGTTGGGGCATTGTTTTATAGCAAGCCGCGCTCTCCCATGCCCTCGTCACACACATGCGGTACGCGCCTACCCTATCGTAAAGCACTTGTCGCCAAGTAAACACACAAGTGCGTGTGCTAATATAATAGCATGTTGCAGCGTTTGTTTGGGAGCCACACTGCCGAATGTCTGCTGTGCTGACCGTAAGTTTACTTGGAACATCTCGTTTCGTTGTGACAGTTCCTGAACGGTACCGTTGTCACCCGTTCCCCGGTACTTTTCAAGTTGGTGGTTTTACGTTCGTATCATTTGGTGCTTAACCTGAGTTATTTAAAGATTAAGTTCGTACCGCACTGTAAACGCACTCCGTGTTCGTTCTGGTTGAAATCTATTGTCTCTATGAATGATTTGACTTGGGTTTAGGGACGGTGCCCAATTAACTGGCGGTCCATTCGCTTACAAATAAAGATAAAGTTCACCCTAGAACAGGCCACGAAGGCCCAGAGGGGAGCAGACATATAACTACTCTTCCTTCAACCTCGGCGCTAGATGGGGGTGGGTGGTCAACGCCACGCCCTGGCTACTTTACCCCCGGGAAAGACTCGGTACCCATTTTATGGGAGGCTGGATGGGCCCCACGGCAGGTCTGGATGGGCGCGGAAAATCTCGCTCCCACCGGAATTCGATCCCCGGACCTTCCAGCCCGTAGCGAGTCGCTATAGCGACTGAGCTATCCCGGCCCCTCGCTTTCCAAATATCGGAGAGTATTTGCACGCCGCGGTTTATGAATTTGTTATTCTTTTGAGACTTGTTGTAGCCAACGTTAAAGTGGATCATTCCAGAACGTGAATGGGGCTAAGTGAAGTGTAGATACAACAAGTAACACAACTTGATAACAAAAGGCAGAGAAGAGAAAGACCGTGTTTTGTATAGGGCGACAGTTCAATTGCTAGACAAGTACAAAGAGATTTACAAGTTTTATATGGTACAGTGTCGCAAGTGTTAGAATGCGATTCGCGTTCGTTGACGTGATTAAAAATGAAGTGGGCCAACGTAGACTGTCCGGTGCCGAATAGTTCATACATTTAACGACGCTCTGTCAACTGGAAACCTTTAAAACAAATGACGGAGTGACTACATACAAAGAAGAGGAATGGCTCGTGGCTTTGCTGACGCGTACCTTTCACCACTGGACTAGACGACTTGGGGAAAAAAACCGCGAGAAATGTCCTTTCGAGGCTTCTCTTGTACAGGTCAAAAGCGTGGAGTTCTCTTAACCAAGATATGAAGCAGTGGGATATGCCGCTCATGCTGTGAAGTGCGTGTGGGTAGTGTATCATTAAGGGCTAGCTTTGGATGTCACGTGCCGTGGGGCACCTCTATAATCTCGTAACGTTAGTTGTAGGGTTTCGGATATCACGTGTTGTTGAGAAGCCATTCCACAGCACCATGGCAGCAATTTCTCTTCGACCATACAAGCCTAAAGCAAATGTAATCCAATCCACCATGACTGTCCGTAGTTATAGCAGTCGATTGTGATACTTGCAGGGTGTTGTGAAAGGACCTTACGGCGATCTTAGCGGTCATCTTCAGATTTTCCCACGCGGTCACTGGAAGTAATTGAATATTACTTTATTTGAAGCATGGATTTGAATAGATGTGTGTGTATTTGAGGATGTGGGGTGGGGATAGCGTAGTGGGTATAGCGACTATGCTATGGGATGGGCGGTCCGGGGATTCGAACCCCGAGGGGCAAGGGATTTTCTCTGTTCCATAGCCGCCTAGACGGCCCTGCGCCGACCGAAACTCCTTCACGATGGATACAGGTAAAGGTAAAGTTCACCCTAGAACAGGCCACGAAGGCCCAGAGGAGGAGTATAGGTATAGCTCTACTCTTTCCTTAACCTCGGCGCTAGATAGGGGTAGGTGGTCAACGCCACGCCCCGGCTGCTTTACCCGGGGAAGACCCGGTACCCATTGTACGGGAAGCTGGGTGGGACCCAGGGGCGGTCTGGACGGATGACCCCCACCGGCACTCGATCCCCGGACCGTCCAACCAGTAGTGAGTCGCTATACAGACTGAGCTATCCCGGCCCACCCATTACGAAGGGTATCGTCGCTTTTTCGTGGGGGTTGGCGGCCGGGGCGTGACGTTGGCCACTCACCTCCATCTAATGCCGACGTTAGGAATGAGTAGAGCTTTACATCTACTCCCTCCACCCCTGCCTGCCTTCATTGCACTTTATAGAGAGATTTTACGTGCAGAGGGAATGGGCATTTTTGGACCGGGAGGCTGGAGACACCGCGGAGCCGGACAGCTACGCAAGCAATGTCGGGGTTCCAGAACTTGTGCTTTTGTCACGTCCGTACATTTACGTAACCCTCTGCTCTCTGTCTCTACCGAAATACATATGGAGTGTGGAGCAGGTGCTGTAAATGGAATTACGTTTTAATCCTGCATTATTACGTTTAGGCCAGCTAGGCTTCCGGATTTGGCAGAGCGCCGAGGAAGGTATTTGGGCCTAAGTGGAACAAGGCGACAGGGGACTGGAGGAGACAGTACAGTGGTGAGCTTCATGATCTTTACGCACCGGATATTATTAGTGTGTTCAAACCAGCAAGAATGAGATGGGCCTGGCACGTGGAAGGTGTGGGGAAAGAGAGAGGTACATAGGGGGTTTTGGAGGGGGAAACATAAGGGAAAGAGACCACTTAGAGGACCTAGGCCTACGCCTAGATGTGGTGATAATATTACGATGGAGCTTAAATAAATCTGTTGGAATTGCGTCGACTAGGTTGTTCTGGCTGAGGATAAGTGGCGGGCTGTTGTGAAAACGGCGATGAACGTTCAGGTTCAATAAAATGCAGGAAATGTCTTGAGTTGTTGAGGAGCTGTTCGTTTCTCAAGTTCATCATCATCATTTTGCACTACAGCCCTTTGTGTGTTTTCGCCTTCTCCGCCAAGTCTCTCCCAGTTCTTCTGTCCTTAGGTATTGCCTTCCAGTTTTTAACATTCAGCTTTTTTAGATCTTCCATAACATCCTCTTGCCATCGTTGTCTTGGTCTTCCTACTGGTCAATTCCCATGGGTTTCCAATCTATCAGTTTCCTAGCTGGTCTTGCTTGGTCCATTCTTTGAACATGCCCCAGCCATTTGATTCTCTGTGCCTTGCTGAATCTCACTATATCTGCACCTTCTATTGGTTTTCTTTTTCTCAAGTTAGGCATCCATATTTGCTTTTCTATTGACATTTAGATTTGTGCGTATCGTATTTACTTTCTCAGTGCAGTGAGCCGAATTTGTATCTACTATATGCTAGGAACAAATTATTAAACATTTCTGGTTGACCCTAAGGAAGCTAGAAGGTACTGGAATTTGGAAGAGGAAACACTAGATCCCACTCTCTGGAGAACTTGCTTCGTAAGAGGCTGCGAACCTGTCGTAAGATTAGGGGATGATGATGATGACAAACCCTTAAGCGTCAATCTTACTGTATGGTCTGTGAACACGGGTTTACACAACGTTCTGTTACTAGCTTACTTTCGCCCACAAAAGCAATCCATTACAGGCCTGGAGAGGCCCCGAGGGTTCCAGGAGGTTGAGACTCCCAGATTTCAAGACAATCAGGACATGAAGATGGTAAGGTTGTCAGCCGTACGCACCGGCCGCCTTTACCCCCCAGGAAATATTCCTGGTACTCATTTCTGTTAGGAGCTAAGTCAACCCCAGGGGCTTAGTGCGACTGGAAGGATTATGTCAATGATAAATTCCAGTGACACCGTCGGGAATCGAACCCGCGACCTTCCGGCTTGTAGCGCAGTGCCTCAACCAACTGTGCCACCGCGTACATTTCCAACAGTTGTATATATTTGCTCACCTCTTTTTACGTGGCAGATAGGCGCATGTAGCTGTAGTTGCTAACGCAGTTGCTTAGTCTACTTGCTGCTACAACGGATTGTCAGTATCCTTATCTAATTAGCCCACACGAATTTCAACCTAAGGAAGAGGGTCCGGTAATCAGGAACTAAATGCCGACATTCTTTTAGCTGTGTTTGATCTGTGTGTTTTGGAGTGGAGCCTTCATAACTGAATTTGAATCCGTAACAGGCCAGTTGGATGACCGAGGAGTATTGGTTCGCTTCCTGACCGCGGCAGCAGATTTATCTCTTCTCTAAATCGTCCATATCGGCTCTGGGGCCCAGCCATTCATGGCGTACCGGGGGTTCTTTCTGAGGAGGAGGGGGGGGGGGACAATAGGGACGGGCCGTGAAGCTAACAACTCATCTTCGTCCAGCGCCGAGTTTTAAGAATCAGCGGAACTGTACATCCACTCCGCCATATGTTTTCGCGGCGTACATGGGAACAGTTTTCCTTACTTATAATTTGGTTTGCCCGTACGGTTGATTTATCTCTCCGAAATGTCCGTACCGGTTCTGGGGCCCGTACGTCTTCCCACAAGGGGTACCGGTGTCTGTTTCTCGGGGGAAAGGGGGCCGGGGCGTGAAGCTGGTCAGTGCCACATATGCCTTCGTGGCATGCCCAGTCTCAGGTTTCCCACTTTTTACCATTTGGAAAAGTAGTTAGGGGTTATAAAATCAATGGCGGTAGGCAATTGTACTGCATTTGGGAATAGTGAGTGATGCTAGAAAAAAAGTTGTTTATCCATGAGCTCTTTACCACAAGAAAACACCTCGGATTGCAACTCCACCGCATGTACTGGATCATAGGAAGAAAGTCGAAGCTGTCACTAGAAAATAAATTACTAATATACAAAACTATCCTAAAACCCATCTGGACGTACGGCATTCCCCTCTGGGGTACAGCAAGTAATTCCAACATCGAAATACTGCAAAGATTTGAAAATAAAGTTCTCAGATCAATCGTCAACGCCCCACGGTATGTACCGAACACTATTCCACACACCGATCTACAGATACCCACAGTTAAAGCTGAAATAACTAACTTCAACACCAAATACCGAAAGAAGCTAATCACACATCCCAA
>Ga0123352_10015756_pt1 | contig 12035 bp, 3 predicted proteins | sample TergutLab28metaG_FD_89700 | JGI IMG/M metagenome (GOLD analysis project Ga0123352, IMG submission 89700) | Labiotermes labralis P1 segment gut microbial communities from Petit-Saut dam, French Guiana - Lab288 P1 | ecosystem: Host-associated > Arthropoda: Insects > Digestive system > Gut ...
AAGCATTTCCTGACCTCACTCTGCTCTTCATTTCTTCCGCAACAGAATTTTGATTTGTTAAAGTTGTTCCCAAATATTTAAACTCTTCCACCCTCTCGAAGGTATTATTATCAATTCTCACACAGTGAATTCATCCTGCATTCTGATCTCGAATAAAAAACATTATTGAAAATAATGTCTGAAAGATTGTGATTAATTATATTCAAATAGATCTATTATATAGTAAATGTATAAGCTGAGGGAAAAACCATCACTGTCATGCATGATCTCACACATCCCCCCCACAAAAAAAATGTAATCTTATGTTACACAAAATCAGTCACTTTAAAAACAACCAAGCTAGGAAGAGGAAACAGTAATTATACTGACTGTTTCCAGTTTCGAAGTATTCTCCAAAACATGACATCAAGTTAAAGGCAGTAATTTCTTTTACTTAACCTTGACATATATATTCAGACTGGCACAGCTTACTTTGGTCTGATGGGATAAGGGTGGTGGTTAAACAGAGGTTGTGATGAGTTCAACATACAACCTGAATAGGTGACAAAGAAATGTATACAGAATTTCAAGTACAGAAATTTCTTGGATAGGAAACATTCAGAAACATGTGAAAGCAGTAGCTGAAAATAGAAATGTGTATCAGATTTTGAGCACAAAATGAGACAGTGTGAAATGGTTCAACATTTTATCCAGTGACAGACTGTGACAATAGTGTGCATGAAACATCAATTCTATTATAAAAGTTAGTACAGCATATCCATAATAATGGAAGGATTATTCTTGAAAATGTGTCTCAAATTCCATAATAAGAGCATTATTTTTCCACAAATTCCCACAATGAGATACACTGCAATGAAAATTCTGACGTCCACGCTGGATTAAACAGACTTTTTTACTCTTCATAAAAATATAGTAAAATCTCTTTTTAATGAACATCAGAATAACAAAACTTCAGTACAATGACTTTTTTTTTGGGCCTGTCAATTTACCATAGATCCATATGTCACAGCCATAGTGTTTTATTGGAAAAATCCCATGAATAATGCACTAAGACAAAACCCCTTTCTCTGTATCAACTGCAACACAGGAGCCAAAGTATCACCACTGAAGTGGGTAGCACAGAAAAAAATTACAGGTTTCTTTTTACAAAGTAAATAGGCAAAGTTTGTCTTCAGCTTTTTACATGTAAAGTACATAACTGTCATTCTGAGGGTTTTAATGTATTTCGGTGTAATGAAATTTTACTGGAACCTCACACTCACAATTTTGTTATACCAAAATCGTACTTAGTACCACATACACATAACTAAACATGACAGCATCTTTCCACAAGCTTTACAGAAAAGCAACATGCTGAACAACCTAAAATAGAATGAAAACAGCAACCATGCTACCAGCCACCCGCTGTATTACTGACGGTAGAACAGAGGCTAGCCAATAACAACACATCCTGCTATTCTATCAGAACATATACTTATGCAATGTTACATTCCAATAATCCATTCAGTGTGTTTAAAAATTGCTGTAGTACTGACAACAGAACAGAGGCTAGCCAATAACCAGACACAACCTGCTATTCCATCAGAACATATACTTATGCAATGTCACATTCTAATAATTAATTCAGTGTGTTTAAAAATCTTGACGTTTATTAGTAAATTTCCAAGGCAGATTTATGAAATATTTCACCAGCTTCACAGTTGTTTCATGACCTCTGCAAGAGTAAAATTCCAAAACCCAAATACCCACAAGGAAAGGGAATGAAACAGTTTCATACATGCAACAAATTTCAGTTCCTGAATAAGGCTGAGATGTTTTCAATGCTGCAATCAGATTGGACAATACTACCAAAAGTAGCAGTCAGTGTTGTCCATCACAGAGAAACTGCAACTTGAAATATGTATATTCATGCTGAAATTCAAAGTAACTGAAAGAACATAATTTAAAATAAATGTACACTACCTTCTCTTTGTAAAGTCTGCACATTGCACGAAGATGTTCACTCTCTTCCTTTGACTTTTTAGCCTTCTTCTCAACTTCCTCTTCATATAGTGCTTTCTAAACAAAAAAAGGCATGTTAAAAAATAGTATTTTTTCCAACACCACATTGAATGAAAGGAAAAAAAAAACAGAGTATGTTTTGAGGCTTAAGTTTAAAAATGGCAGGCAAATCACAAAGAAAAAAGAATGTTCTGAGCAATTTATAAACACCCTGAATTTCACAGGCTTTCTTTTCATAAAAAGGGTGACAAAACGCATATCTCTTATTTGAAAATAAAGAAGAATAGAAGGAAGGACAGTGTATTTAACTAAAGGAACCTCATCTCAATATTATTTCCTCCCTCTTTATTCCTAAAACAGCTGGTAAATAATGAGGAGGCAATGCAAGCCCCCAACATTTTTAATTGGGACAGAGAAGTGGCTTCATCAACAATGCTGTAAATTGCTAAGAAACAGCTTTAAGTTCCATGAACACAAATGATAAAGCATACAAAATGAATTCAAACTGGATTCTCCAATCAGCATCTAGTGCACACTGTGTCAATTATCAGGCAGAAATCATACATACTGTCCAGCACATGAATATTCACTGTTCGATCACTGAATCAGTGAACTGTATAGACATAAAATAAATTTGACAAGCAAATTTTAAGATACACTTATTTAAACTCATGGACATCTGTCTACCAAGGGTTGAGTTTTAGTGTACCCTGCTAGTCATAACAAGTGCTTATATCCATAACTTGAAATCAAACTAAGAATGTAGTTTTTTAAGTTTGAAAAGTAAAATTTGAACTGTTTGTATTTCCAAATAAACACTAAATACATGAAAACACTAGTTAAAATCTAACATCAAATAAGAATGGAGGGAGAGAAGAGATAAAATAACCACCTTCCTGAGTGTTACAGTTAACATACACATTCTTCTCCCCCTCTCATTAATTCTGCATTAATACTAACCATTTTGGCTTTTAGCTTATCCAACTTCTTTTCATACTCATGTCGAATGGTTTTCTCTTCTTCTTCCATTTTACTTTTCATATCATCAATCTCAGACTGAAGTTTACAGTTGATTTCCAGCAACATTTCATATGCTTGTCTGACACCGGAAACTTTCTCTAGTTCTGTTTCCAGCTGTTTGCACTTTTCTTCCTCAGCAAATTTCAACTTACATGCAATCTCCTTCTCATTAGCAAGAGCTTCATGCATTTCTTTTATTTTATTCAGTTTTCTTTCCATTTCTGTTTTCAAATTCTGTTCTTTGTCAAGCATAGCTTGAAGAGATATGTTCTGTGTGTTCAAAAATTCAATATCTCTAGTTTTCTGGTCTAGTTTCTGTTCCATTTTCAATCTCATGTTCAGCATAACACTGTGTCCAGATGCTTTCTTCTTATGTTCCTTCTGAGCTTTCTCTTTACAAGTCAACATAGCACTTTTGGTCCCAGGATTCATTTCAAGGAAATCTTCAGGGTTCCGGCCATCTTCTACCACTACTAATTCTGCATCATCTTTCCCCGATTCTTGTAGCTTTGTCAGCATATCTCTTATGAGATTTGTTCTATCTACAGGATTCAGACATCTCACATTACAGAATGCACCTCTGTCACAGAGTACATTACTGCTTTCTGTATTTGTGTTGTAAATTTCCAAAACATGATTACATTGATCATCTACAGATGCACACTTTTTCAGTGCAACCTCTACCCCAGAAACCAATGTGCGAATCTGGAGCTGAAGGTCATCAAGTTCCTGCTGCAGCAAAGTTTTCATGTTGACTCCTACAGTATCTTTGGTGACCTCAGATTCACTGCCTCTGTCCAAACTCAAATCACTTTCAGGTGGTTCATTAGCTCCCAAGTAAACAGAAATGCCCAGATACTGGTCTTCCATATCTTGTTCTGTTTCTTGAGGGCTCCTATATGTCCATTTAAGAATACTGTGTAATATTTCTTCACACTCAATGCCCATAAGCGTTTGAAGTTTCTCCAACTCGGTTCTCTGGCAATCTATAACTTTGAGCTCATTGCAGCTAGCTGCAGTGCCTAAGACTATAGTTTCACATTTGTAGCTGATATCTTTAAAGCTTCTTTGAAAGTCAGCCATCTTTTGCCTCAATACTGTTTCAGAACTCAAGAGTCCATTAAATTCTGCATGTCTTTCCTCTCTCATTCTTCTTAATTTCCTACAGTTTTCCTCACATGTCAGATGTGACACCTCATATTTCTGCAACTTTTCATTTAGTTCCATATTAAGTTTTTGTAAATTTAATGTTTGATTTTTCATGGTACCTATAAGTAAGTTGAGAGACTCATGCTCTGTGTTTAGCTTCTGAAAGTCATCTTCCAGCATTACATACAACTTTCCAAAAGCTTCCTTGTCAGCTTTCAGCTCAGCATTTAAAATGCGTTCAGCAGCCAAGGCCCTTTCATTTATTTCCATTAAAGATTTAAGATTTTCCAACTTCTCAATGTCTTTCAAGAGTTTTATGTTTTCAGAATTTAAAATTTCAAATCTAATTGTTAAATCTTTATGTTTTTGAGCTATGTCATGGCACATCTCTTTAGCATTTGACAGCACATTTCTAAGGAAAACATTTGATTTAAGGATATGCAAAATTTCTCCTCTAGTGGACACTAGATCAGCATTTAGAATCTCTAGGTTGTTAACTACTTCAGACACATTTCTATCAATATCTTTCTTGTGATCCATCTGCAACTCTGAAACTGAAATTTTCAAGGCTGATAATTCAGCTTTCAGAGGAATGCCTTCTTGTTCCAGGCATAAGTTCTGACTATTTGGTAAGTCCGATGACTTTTCTAAAAGAATCCTATTAATTGCAAATTCATCCCCTTTGGATCCCAGCTTACCAGTATATACACTAATATCAGTTACAGAATATGAGCTCAATTGCTCTGCTGGTAATCTTGTTTTGGAATCATATGGTATGTGCAAACACTCAGCGTCATCATCTAATGACTCTTTACAGATACCACCCACATGTTCAATTTTGCTAATGAGCACTTTCTGTCCTATGTCTCTCTCTTCATGTGTATTCTGATCTTGAACACTTGCAACAACAGCCTGAAGACTAGAGACATTTTCTCTCAAAACACCGCATAACTCAGACACAATCTTCCCTTCACAAGTTAATTCATTCATCTGTGTTTGCATCAAATCCATTTTTTTCTTCTCTTCATTCAAACACTGTTCAACTTTCAAAAGCCTGTTTATTTTCTCTTCTCTTTTATGTAATTCTTCAGAATGTTGCTCCAAAAGACATAACTTATTTTCTTGCAACAGCAATTCAGAAGCTTTAACTTTTTCCAGTTCTTCAATAACAGTATTCATTTCATGAAGCAACTCCTCAACCTTCCTATCTAGTGACATTTTTGTAAGTTGCAGTATTTTGTTTTCATCTTTCATGTTATTACACAACTGTAAAATATGTTCTTTGCACATTTGCAGTTCAGACAATCCAGAATTTGCTGCATGGAGTTGAGTACATAAATCTCTTTTCTCATCTTCAAGAGAATAAATCTCATCTTGCAACACACTGAACTTTTTTACTACCTGGCGCATGGTCTCTTCTTTTTCTTCAATTTGCTTGTTATGAGAAGCAATAAGATTTTCCTGCTGCTCTTTGAGTAAATGTAGACAAGATTTTACATCAGCAATTTCTGCATTTAAAATATTAATTTTCTTCTCTAATTTGATTTTTAGGGCAAGCATGCTCTCCCTTTCTGTTTCTGAAGTGTTATAGTCCTGCTTAAGCTTGTCTCTACTGGCTTCAGCATTTCTAAGTTCAGACTTTAAATTCCGCACATCATTTTCATGTGCCTGTCTTTCTTCAGCATATATTTGAGAAAGGGCATCAAGCTCTTGAGATAAACAGGCCTGTTTCATTCTACATTCTTCAAATTCATGCTGCAAAGCTTCCATTTTGTCAACCTGAACAAACAAAAGATAAAATACCTAAAACTACCTTATTCCTTAAGCTTTCTACAGCTTAGTAAATGATTTACAGATTAAACATTTCAGACACAACGAAATCCTCTTTAAACTTTTCTTGAAAATTTCAACAAATTAAGCTAACAAGCTTAATTTTTTTGTAGAGGACATCCCATTGTGTTATAGAACTGAAAAACAATAATAAATTTATATGTTTTCAGTCAAAGACAACAATATTTTATTGTTCAACTTATTGGCAACAAGTTTCCATCATTAGACCATCATTACATAAAATTTAAAACAGCTCACATGTAGTGCACATCAATTTCATGTCATATTGGATCCCATAAAACTTACATCAATGTTAAAAATCTGTTACAACCTTGAGTTAAATTGTCTGTGATGTAATATAATAACAGTTTTGCAGAGATCTGAAATAAAATTGAGACATAATAAAATAACACTTAGTTAGGCTGTGTTAAAATTAAGAAGTATACACACACACACACACATATATATAGTCTCTAGTCACAAACTTTGGTACATGCTGCCAGGCACAGAGTTCATACTTTTATTTCTATTTCTTTTCGTGTAAGCAGAGTACTGGGTGGTGCTAGTAGATCGTATTGCTAAATATTGCATGTCTCCTTATGACAAAGGATATGTATTGTATCTTCAGTATAAATTGTAATTTTTGTAACAAGATAGCAACCACAAATTTTTCCATTGTATTGTGATGGCTCAGCTTTTGCATGTGTACATCTAGCATAGCAATTGCTATGCTAGACGCAATGCTGCAATTCTTCCTAAGTACCTTATCTTCTTGTAATAAAACCAACTAGATGCACTAATTTCTCAAATTTATCTTTGGAATGAAACTCCACATGTTGCGACGGTTCCTCTGTCCATCATCAGGAGTTTTTCACTGCACACACAGCAATGGCATATGTCATACAGGTTTGCTGACAGCTTGCGAACAGGATCAGGATGGAAATCATTTGAAAAATAAATTTGAGAAATTAGTGCATCTAGTTGGTTTTATTATAAGAATTTATCACGATGCACAGTTACATGAACGTCAAATACCTTATCTTCCTTATTATATTCTCCTATTCTCACCCAGTTCTGGCTCAGCTGTTCACTGTACACACTGAGTTCTGTCTTCTATTTTAAGTTGACACAGAAATCAATTAGATGTTAAGCAATTTTCTTGTGAGGAAAATTTTAAGTAACATCTTATGTGTTTAAAATATGCAGCTTCCAGTAAGCTCACAGTACCTTACATTCTATGGAAATTTTTGATGTAGCAACCATGCCGATGATGTTTTCCATAACAAATGGTTCTACAGGAAATGATGATGATGATGCATGAACTACAAAATATAGTGACCATCGCAGTTATCCTCATCTCATGTACAGCAAAGATAGTAGTGAGAGTACTTAGAAGACACATTAAGAAGAAAACTGAGGATACACTTGGAGATCAGTTTGGATTTAGATGAGAAGAAGGAACTAGGGATGCAAATAAGATGCTGAGAATAATATCAGAATGAACTGTTGGCATAGACGAGAATTACATGCTTGCCACATAGACTGGCAGAAGGAATTCTTCTACCACACTCTGCAACCACATTTCACATATGATTTGTGAAGAAAAACATGCTGTTCACCTCACATCCATGAACAATCAGGATTTTGACATGTACAAATCAGTAAAAGAACTGTCAATCACAACTAAATTTTGACAGTTATTGAATGTCACATGCACTACATGTTTTGGCCTTACAAGTTACTTGTAATTACAAAAAATATGAAGCAAATTATACATAACATACAAAGTTCATGGATAAAAAGACAGGGCCCATTCTTTTATAGAAATGTGTTAAGTTATTTACTTAATGTAAAATATTCTCTGTGAACTATGTATCAAATTTCATGTGATTACTTAGCGTTTTTAACACTGGGTCGTTTTCAGTTTCAGAGTTTGATGTCTACATGAAAACACTTTACATCAGAAACAGAACCAAAGGCACCTTAAGATATTCCGGTTTTTATAATTTTTGTATACATTAATTACAGTATCATACATTATTACTCAATCTTAATTTTAAAGGAATCATTAGAAGTTAAATAAAAATCACTCATGCCTGTAAACTGGAGGACAAGAAATTAATATATATAATTTTTGGCAGTTCCAACTTAAAATAATAATTTATTCATTTTAACAACAGGTTATCAATGTTTCAGCAAGAATCATATCAAGGATATCATAAAATTTCTAAACTTCAACATTCCACTGAATGAATCTTATGCTCAAATTTTCTACATTATGCATAATTTTCTCAATGTAATTTCATAATTCCAATTATCATGTAAGGCCAAAACATGCACTGCATTTAACATCAAATAACTGTCAAAATTTAGTTGTGACTGATAGTCCTTTGATGTGATACACTATTGAACAGTGTGCTTTTCTGCATGAATCATATGTGGAATGTGGTTCCCCTAGAGTGTGGCAGAATGTATGAGAAAATTACATCAAATATTTCCCAGTATTACAGTTCCAACCACAAATGGCATCTATAAGATCATTAATGAATTCAGGTCCACTGTATCACTCATGAACAAGAAAACTGCTAGAAAAGCTGACACAAATGTGAGCTAATATTGATAAAAATCTTAATGGCTCACCTAGCCACTTCAAATGGCGACTAAAAATCAGTGATGCAGGAAATGAACCCTGGCGTCCTGCTCTGTAGGCAAACTCTATGTAACTGTCCTACTTCATGTAGCATTGCAACATGTCTCTTGCAGGTATTTAAAAACCAAACAAATAATGTGTGAAGTATAACTGCATGTTACTAACAAACAATGGGGTGTTGACACCTATTATGTTGTCCATGAAGTTACAGTGAAGGTCTACTACCACAGTGCAAAACCAGAATTGAATATGACATGATCTATTGACTGCCTCCCCTTTTTAGTATAAAAGTAAATATTTACTAGTTTGTAACATGCCCACAAAAGTACCAGGAAAGTGGTAATAAAGTAGCAAACCTTTCCCTGCAATTCCAAGTTTGTTGCCTTCAGGGTGTCAGTTTCATGCTCTCTAGTTTCTGAATGAATTTGAAGGTCATATATCTGCTTTTTCATCACTTCCTCTTCTATGATCAATTTCTTCATCTGTTCTGTTATAATCTTATTTTCTTCTAGTTGCTCCTGCAACCTCAAATCTATTACAGCTTGACATAAATTTTCTGGAGTCCTGCACCCTGAAATGCAAAGGCAATAAAAAAAAATTGTTCAGCAACCAGTATGGAGTGCAAAATGAAAACATTTAACAGTTTCAGATTTACAATTTTGGACATTCTGCACACCTGCAGCAGCTCCAAGTAATATGTCCATTAACATACTAGACTGCAAAAAATGTCATTTGGGAAGAAGAAACTTGGCTGGTGAAATCACATTCTAATGCCCTGAAATGAAAATGTGGGCAAACATTATGACAGGGACCTTGAGACACATATCTGAAGAACAAGTACAGTGACTACTGATATCACCACATTTACCAAAAATAAGACATGAATATATTCCAAATTCATCTGAAAACTTGGAAGGGAGGGGAGGGGGTCACCCTATATTCAAGCACAAAATTAAACACGTTCTATAAGGTACTTCACTAAAAACCAAAGATTGTGAAGGGAGTTCATCTTACTGACAGGACAGCCTTATGTTCCGATAAATACGGTATATCTGAATCACCTTATGCATATGCTGTAAAAATTTTGTATTGCACATTTTATTGTTCACAAGATATATATGTCATAAAACTTGGATATTATGTTGCTTAAGCAACCACTTAAACTGAATGTCGAAACAAAGAAGTGAAAATGTAGCTCAGGAAATTAAATATACTAAATATTGTATTACAATACAAATGAAATCTAGTTTACTTCTTCCTTGTGTCATTTATGTTGTTGCTTCACTTTCTGCTGAACCAGTACTTTTTGTTCTTAATACTGCAGAGGACAGCCATCGTGTTACCACTGACATCAAAACTTCCCTCCAGTTTGAAAAAATATTGTAGAAAGGTCACTTTTACCACTATCTTCCTATTCCCCTGGTTCCTCCTCCTTCTTAGACATGTCATGTGTAAACTCTGTTCCGAGGTCTACACCTCACATGCTACAACATCATTATCAAAGAATACACATTCTTAAATTGATAAACCTGCTTAAACCAACCACAGTCACCTTTAGCTGTACTAAGTTCTGTTACATCTTCACTGTAACTGGTTTGATTTAAATTAACTCCACTTCTGAAAAGAGTTGACTATTGTCATACATGTGACACAGTGCAATCATTTCACAATCAAATGTGGTGCATCCAAATTATTTACCTCCATGAAGCAACTTGAGCCCAGTCATAGCAATAGGTCTGCTTGTGGTAATGTTTGAATAACGTGATTATTCCCCAGCTCAAATAGTAGGAGAATGCTGGTCAAATTTTGGGGAAAAAAACACAATCTTCACATTCTTTAAGTAGTTAAGGTCTTATGGACGAGCAGCACATTGATCCATAGAAAGTAAAATCATTTTGGCATCTAATGTCCTTAAATAGTCAATAAAATAGCTTGTGTAACCAATGTTTTCCTGTTTAAATATATGCCTTGTGGGAAACTTTCTGATATTTTTAAAGCAATGAGGATTTGTACTCTACCCAATAATTAAAAACATGAATTTATGAGCCCCACTGGCTTTGAATGCTAACAAAACAAACAAAACAATTATCCTCTCTCTGGGAATTCTTTCCATAATGGCAAGAATTACCTTTCAAACTCACCACCTTGTTAGGTGGAATCCTGAAGAATGGCCCTGTCTAATCAGCATTATAAAAGTTCTCAGGTTTGTAAACCTCAGAAATTTTGAGCAACTGCTCCCTTCTCCAGTCCTCCATTGTTGAAGAATTTACACTTCTACACTCTCACAATACAGTTTCATAAACAACATGTCACTGCTTCAAATCATTAATCCTGCCAGTACAGTCACTGAATGTTCAATGCAGTTGACTCTTCGGTTCTTGAACTGGTGCTCACTGGGCTCTTCATTTGACCAGACAACCTTCCACATTGTGCATACATGTTCCGGTGTCTTTCTCCTTTCCAGGCGCAGTTGCGTAGTCCCAAAAATCACCTATTAACTTTGTCATGTCTGTCTGCCTATCTGTCCACATGTATCAGTATGGGTCACACTGCATGGATTTCCATGAAATTTGATAATGGTGACTGTTATGACAAGAAGTCCAGAAACTCCAAGTGTGGTTAAAATTTGAGAAACATATCAGTTTATATGAAGACCTAGGTAAGTTTATTGTGATTGGCAATATAAATTCAAACTAAAAGCATTTTTGTGCAGCATTCAATATTTTTATATTGTTGTCAGTAACATGTAGTCTAAACACACAATAATGCACAATATTGGCAGTATTATTACTAATCTGCAAGCCCACACAACATGTCCTGCTTACTGGCCTCCAGTTGGACTAAATGTCCTTTTCTTCTTCTTCTTCAGTTCTCTCAGTCATGAAAATCAAATTATAATTAAAGTTAAACCATTTGCTAGTTAAATGAGCAGTACATTCACAGAGAAACACTAACACAGCAACTTAATGAGAGCAAAGAACATGTGGTTACTTCAAACTGTAACCAATAAATAAAATAAAACTGTGCACAAGTAGCTTCAAATTGGAACACTAAAATAGCAATTTAACAAGCATGTGAAACATCCAATCATGTATAACCAACAGAAAAAAATCATTTGCCATTATACATCTTTAACCTTTTGATGCCTAATGTCAACTATAGTGGTCATACCGCACCGCTAACCTCTAAAGTTGCATTTTATATATTTATTCAACAAATATAGTCACTGAATATTTTAAACATGGTATATACTCTCCGTTTTTTTCTCTTCAAAATGCAGTTTGTTTCATAATTCTAACGTATTTGGTTCCTGTAATATTCACATTTTATATACAGGGTGTGCTAACATTAAAAAAATAATTCCGGCACCAAAAGGTTAATGCTG
>Ga0123352_10015757_pt1 | contig 12034 bp, 6 predicted proteins | sample TergutLab28metaG_FD_89700 | JGI IMG/M metagenome (GOLD analysis project Ga0123352, IMG submission 89700) | Labiotermes labralis P1 segment gut microbial communities from Petit-Saut dam, French Guiana - Lab288 P1 | ecosystem: Host-associated > Arthropoda: Insects > Digestive system > Gut ...
AACAATTCAACACTGTACAAAGCAGAGTCCACAAGTACAGTGAGTTTATTGTGTACTTTATGTACTACAATCTGTGACAAATGCAACGTATCATTTCTCAAAACAATCACCCCTTTTTTTCAATGCCTATTGTGTGGCAAAGCAATGCACAAGCCTTTTGATTCCATCTGCCAAAAAAAAAAAAAAGAAAAACCTTTTCCGTTGTGATCGAAGCCACATATGCACTGTGTCTATAACTTTTAAAAATGTGCGACACAAATCTTGAAGATATTAACATAAAGGAACATAATCTAAATGCCAATGTGAATAAAATTGGACGGACATTAATGTGTCTGTAACTGCTGGCGTGTAAGAAAACAATATACTGTTCTTCATATTGCACAGTGCACTACCATGTATATTAGAAGGCAGATCAACAGCTAAGAGTGTAGATAACAGGTGTACATGATATGGGGCACAGATGAAACCTGGGGTACAGTTTCTGCTGGCAAACCTACAGGGAGTGTATGTATCTTTGTCACAAATCAACACATTTATAACAAAGTTGGTACCTCACACTACTGCAAAGAGGATTTGGAAATCTTTATTAACTAATTAATACTACTCCAAAAACAAACACCCAACTCATTATCACACTTCATGCTCAGAAACGTACAAAATGTCATCTACGCAAGAACTTAACATCCTAGGTACTGGAAAGCATGATGCCCAAAGAACAAGACCCTTCTTGCATTGCTTGACCATACCTTGGAACATAATATGTGAATGTGGGTAATTACTTACGTTATATTTGATGGCAAGTATAATTCACTAATGGTGACACACAATATCAGAATTTAAATGTAATGATCAGCATCAACCATGACAATCAAGAGGGCAGGTTTCTGTGAATTGTTAGACCATTACCAGACTACATGTGTCACAACCCAGAATCTACCATCATCATATTCATTGCCCAGAGAACCCCAAATTTCACAAAAGATAAATACTTGAAATTTATAAAGAAATGCTAGCAAATCCAGCGGTTACACTACAACCAGGGACTCAGTATCTGCTGTTTTGCATGAAACCCTCATTCCATTGTCTATGGAGTTCTCATGCTCTTTAGTCCACTGAATGCCTAAAATTTTGGCCCGCCAAAACAAACATGGGACTCCAAATCAAATGATAAGGCGTACATAATTAACTTCATGCAAGATTTGAGGTTATCACATAGATGCTGATGAAGATTCAAATAAAGTACGAAGTTAACGAATCGCCACTTCATTATAACAGAATATTACAATCTTTAAAATATTACAGTATAATAAAATACCTTCATACTGTATACGAAAAAAAGAAGTAAAGAAAACTACGCTACGCTTTACGCTGTAATCGTAATTCGCCATAGGTACAGCACGTTCTCATGCGGGAATATATACTGTTTGTGTAACATGCCGATCTGTAGGTTTAAGACGTGTGAAACGGTTCACAATTTAGCATGTCAACCAAAGCAAGTCGAAATTTCTCACCTGTGTGTGTAAAATAACGGCAAGATAGTTTTCTACCATATAAATTCGACCAACGCCGAATAAACAATTTATCTCACTTCATAAATACAGCAGGTGGGACGGAACACGATGCTGTGTTCACTTCCCACGTATACTGCGTTTACGTCACGTAAATATACCAGAGCATCCAAACACGTGACAAACAATCGCAGACACCTACTGCGGCTCATACGCAATGATACACTTCACGGCTGTCAGATTTACAAGCACTGCCACTACTCACGCTTGTTCGTCTGTATAGGCTGCGCATAAGAAATCAGGAACGCACACAGACCTTAATTTCCAATCGTCGTTCATTGATTAGTCCGTGGAATCGCCACGGAGTACAGCTCACGTACCTTTCGCCTCGCACACTATCGCCAGTATTTGGAACCTTTAGAAGCCGAAATGACGAGAATATTAGTAAAAGGAAGTATTAATACAACCTTATACGGGACTTCATTTTGGGTGAAACTCAATTGAAAATGTACATAGAAATGTTTTCTACAAACCTAAATGCAATACGTTGCAGTTGTCTTATTGCGATGGGATATCGATGAACGATTTAAGAGTGCAACAATCCACGACTGTTACCCGGCCGACAGCACTGACTGATGCCCGGTCTCGAGCACAGAGTACTATTTATGGGTGTGGAGTATCAGAAAAATCGCTCGAAAGGAAGGCGAGATACAGACGAGAAGTTACGTTGTTCTCCAAGTAATGTGCCATTCGTTTTTGACCGATCGCAACCTAACCTATACTAATGAGTGATACCGCATCCCAATTTTTATCACGTATCTGACGAATGCAGAATATTTTATGGTCAGTAGTTGACCTGCTGCGCCGAAACGCACATGATTTCCACCATTTTCCCCTACATATGTAGTTAACCTTGACAGCAAAGTGATATGTCTCTAATTTCTATAGTCAGTTTTATCACCCATCTCATAAATAGGTACGAAGTAACCACTACTCGTCTCATAATAACTCAGAAGAGTGCAGTTCTCTTCTACCTTGCAGCGGAAGCCCCAGACCTTGGCCGTTTCTTTAGCTTTTCAATTGGCATCTCAACCTCAAAAGCACTAGGCTCAGGCTTGAACTGGAAAGAGAGACAATATCGCCCCTCTCCGCACTAGCCACCAGCGCATTCACATTCCAGTCCACACGTCACACTTGCAGTTTTAAAATGTAAAGAAGTACAATGAAACATGGAATGCAAAGGAGAAATATTAAGCTTACTTTTTGTTAGAATGTTCTGTCCATTTTAAGGAAAGCTGGGAATGCAGCCAGTACAGTTTTAGGCCAACATTAAATGCAAATGTATCTCCTCAGATGATACACGCCGCCTCTGTGTGTGCATGACCTGAAGAGAGTAGGGAGTAGGTACACATTACCAAGGCTAAAATATCTTACCAAAGCTTCTGTCTTTTTCTCAGCAGTGTCATCTGTCAACTGTGCAAATTAATCCTTCCAGAACAAATTGAAGTCACTCTGCTACTGACAGCCAGTTTTTCCAACCTAGTGTTAAGATTTGTAGTTGGTTTGCCCTTGCAGAGCATAAAAAATTTTTTCACCGAGATTCAAACCCAATCTTGGTCACCCTGTGTGTGTGTGTGTGTGTCAGTCCATAATAACTATGCAGTAAACAACCTCTCCACCTCAGTTACAAATGCCCATCTGTTAATGCAGTATATAGCAAAAGTTGTTTTCTGTCATAAGACCCATACAAAATACACACAATTCATTGTCCGGGCCATGCAGACTTTCTGAATGTTGAACCTGGTGATATGTTAAGTAACAGCCATGCTTCAAAAGGTTAAATATTAATATTTCACCACAGTATTTAAGTAGAACATAGCAGGTTAGCCCTCTGAGGCAGGACATTTATTCAAATAATACGAATGCACAAAAAATGTATTTCCTATCCTACAGATGACTGGAGAATTGGAATGCCATTTCTGAGTGGAGCTAAATTTTATCACTCCCCCACAACTGGCCACTGCAAACGTACCAGGTTTATAGCCAAAACAATCTCTTGTATGATGAACAACGGAGTTCCTTCACCATAAACACAGCGTCCAGCATGTGCAGCTAACTCTGTACCTCATGTAGTTCGAAAGGTTAAGAAAGGCTGGAGCTATAACTCCACTCCCTTATACATTCATTAATTATATGCAACTTTATTTTGTCTTTCAGCATCATGTTTAACAAAGAACAGCAGGTTACTTTAATGTTGCACACTTTTCTTGCTTATTTTTCCCCTGTAAAGGCATCATTTTGAAAACAGTTTGACATATTTGTATGTAAAAGCATGAATGCACAATATAGTGTGTAAGGAAAGAGGGACATGACAAGAACTAGAAGTAGTGAAAAATCAGACTTAAAATGTCAGATCATCTGAAAGAGTTGGAAGAAAGTATGCAGGGCACATGCACTATACAGGGTAAACAAAATGTACATGGAACAAGCAGCATATGGGACACATGCAAGATGAGTGGCATGTGCAGCATACACAGCACATACAGGATACAGGACACATGAATGAACTGGGTCACAATCATCATAAGGGGTTCATGCAAAAGCAATGGCACACGCAGCATACAGGGCACACGAATGAAATGGGTCACAAACAGCATAAGGGATACACCCAGTATAAGGGGCACACTGAATGTATGGTTCACACGCAGCATACCATCACATGTAGAACGGGTGAAACCAGCAGCACACGCGTCATACGCGGGATTGTAAGCTGAGCTGCTGTAACCACCCATGTCATGCAGCCTTCAGCACAATGCCTCAACTTGGCTTGGGTGGACCATTGCCCCTGTTAGCCATCTAAAGATGTTACCCCAATCTGTGACGGGGATGCCAGATGCCAGGGGTTGGATTTTGGAGGGGAGATTGCCCAGAAAGTAAGCCACACATGGTTCAGGAAAAGGAAGGGATGGCAGGTTATAGGGCAAACAGATTTAAGGTTTCAGTCACTTATAAACAGTGTTATAAATAGTTCTGACAGACAGCAACACTGCAGCAGCGCCTCACAATGCAGGCAGTCAATGACGTGCTGTGACAACTGTGTGTTGCCAGTTAACAGCCAGTGAGAATCATCCATACATCCCTGCAATATCTATGGAATCTACCTATAAATATTTACTGAGAAAAATATGGGGCTTTACTTTGTGGGCAACTGGCACGCATGCGCTCTCTCTCTCTCTCTCTCACAAACACAGACACACACAAATATTATATATATATATATATATATATATATATATATATGTATACAAAAAATAAAAGATAATTTAACAAAAGAGGTAAGAATCTCCTCCAAGCCAAATACATCAACTTATCATAACGGAAACAAGGTAGAGTACCACGAACACAAATGAATAAAAAAGAAAGGAAAACAAGCGTAACATAAAAAAGAATACTTGCATTCTCAAAACACAAAAATAAGAAAAATGTCAAACTCTATAGGATCTTCTTGTTTCATAAAAACATTTAATAATTTCAACTGAAAAACTAAATTCAACAAACTAATACCTTTAAGACAGCTCATGTCTCATCAAGCTATTCAAACCAGATTACAATTAAAGAACTACTGACTATGCTACCTTTGGACGGTCAAAATACCGCAGCCCTTCAACTCATAAAAGTCAGTGGGCAGACCATACTACAAAAAATAACAAGAAAAGATGTTTTTGTTAAACAGGTGGATATGAAATTTTGCCTAATTCCTCAAAAGAAATTAACATCCAAATATAAACAACATAATAAACAAGATTTACTAACTACACAATAACTACTATACAAACCAAAGATAAGGAAAACATTTCAATAAACAAATTAAATTACAAACAAATAAACAAAAGAAAAAATAAAATTTTAAAATAATCAAATTGAAAATCACTATAAAATCCACAAAACTTACATGCCCATTACCACTGTTATGTACCCTGTACTTCTGCCCATATACAAGGTCCTACCCAAAAGTCCACGAAATTTGAATGCCATGCAAAAACTCCTTGTAGTACAGTTGTGTGCTGCTAGGTATCGCCAACTCTTATCCTTTGTGAACCAGTCTGCCAGGTGGCACTAGGCTGCGTGGACGTGTGTTTTTCCTGTGTATTTGTGTGCCATCGTGTTATTGTTGTTTTACAATTGTACCACCCTGCTAAAATGACTGATATGAAGGAACAACAGATCTGCATCAAATTCAGCAAGACAGCAGCAGAAACACAAAATGCTTAAAGCAGCATTTCGTGATAATGCCCTACACCAAACACAAACCTACGAAGGGTTTAAGCATTTTAAGACTGGACGTTATGTCAGTCGATGATGATGAGGAGCATTCTGGCAACATTTGACGGGAACCACAATCAAAAATGTGGAAACATTGCGACAGGCTCTCCTGGAAGACCGAAGACGAACAATTCACGGCGTTTGCAACAATGTCGGGCTGTCGCATGGTAAGTGCCACAGCAATCTGTCAGATGTGTGGTGCATTGCAGCAAAATTTGTGCCAAGGCTGATGAGCAAAGATCAAAAGGGATACTGCATCGCTATCTGAAACAAGATCAAGGAACAGCCCGAAAAGACCCTAACTTCATCTGCAACATTACTAGTGATGAATCTTGGGTATTTGGGTACAACCCTAAGAAGACACAGCAATCGTCTCAGTGGAAGACTCCAACTTCACTACGACTGAAGAAAGTTCGGAGCAATGTCCAATCAATGCTGATTTTTTTTCTTTGATGCTGATGGCAATGTGTATAAGGAATTTGTTCTACCATTACAGGCAGTGAAGGGAAAATTCTGTTGCAATGTTCCGAGTCAACTAACAGAAAACATCTGACGCAAACGTCCAGACAAGTGGCGCAACAACTCCTGGGCCCTGAATCATGACAATGCTTTGGCTCAGGTATCGCTTCTTGTGCTGCTCTTTTTTGACTACTACAAACTTGACAGTCATCCTCCACCCTCCCTACTCACCAGACCTCATCCCGTGATAATTCTTCCTATTCCCGAAGATGAAATTGATGCTCAAGGGTTGACTTTTAACAGAACTGAAGAGATCTGGTCGAATTACATGACGTGATGAAGACGTTAAAGCAAAATGACTTCCAGCAGTGCTATTGATCATGGAAATCTCGCTGGGATCGCTGTATCAATGCAGAAGGGAACTATTTTGAAGGGGATGGGGTCAAATAGAAATTTCAGCAAGTGGTTAAGCTGTAGCAGAAGAATTTTGAAAACTTTTGGGTAGCACCTTGTATGTGGTACTTCTCATGTATGTCCAGTAGTTGGCCCCTTTCTTTACTTCCATGATCAGCACAACATCCTGGATTGGGCCACATTCTGAAGAATTGGAGTGTACAGTGGATGCAAGTCCTATATGTGCATTATCTTCACTGTCTTTGCTACTCTCTGCGAAATGCCATCTACAGTGCACATAAATTTGAAACACCCTTATTTTTTTTTCATTTTTTGTATTTTATTTTCATTTTTGTTTGTTTTTTATAATAATCATATATGTAACAATATATAATAATTATAATAATAATAAAACTACATGTCATAACCCACCATGGTTCATTTAGTCTACGAGTTTGCCAATTCAAGAATGTTGTACGGTATGGGACTTACGTGAGACGATACCTCAGTCCTGATGCCTGCAACACAAACAAACAGTGGTAGGCTGTTTCTCTAAAACATCAGTAAACTTGAGGTTCAGTTCTTCTGATATAACAATGTTTAGGTGAGTGTTTCCTGACATTCTGAAAGCTCCTCACAGTCTGGCATTCCAAGAAGAATCAGCACCCATTTACCAAACAACAAAGAATATCATCCCACATAACTTGCACCTTGGGCAACACTGTTGTGAGAACCTCAAACCTCAAATGAGAAGAAATGTGGTCAAATCTGATATTGGAATCTAAGGATGTCAAATTTCATAGCACTAAGAATTGGCAGCCATATTTTCAGTCTGGGAAAACACACTAACTTCTGAAAATATGAAACTTTGAACTACCTGCTTCTTCAATGCTGGAAGGTGTATTTTAACTCCTATTTCTGTTGCAAATTCAGTGCCTGGCCACCTTGACTACATATATGTGCTGCTACTGCAATACAATGCATGGATGATAAGGCATAAGTTGTATGGGAAATTTCATCTTTGTCTGTGTCCGTGTAACACAACTTCCACTTTCCAAACCTCATTAATAGACGAAACATTGGCATGTATCAAACCTCTCATGTCATTACACACTGCAACACACATTATGAAGTGTTTGCTGAATGAATTACAAGAAAACATACTTCACACTTTTAGACTTTTTATGTATCTACTGTAGACAGTCAACAATAGAGTATGATTATAACTTGAAGTATCTCTACCGAACATACACTTTGTTAGCAAAAAGACTTGCATCTGCACTACACCAACATCTCTATTAAAAAGTGATACAAAGTAGGAATGAAAATATTTGGAGACCCTCCATACTGTGACATTTGGAACATCATGCATAAAAATGTCCTATAATACAACTGGTTCGTACCCACAATTATGATGGATTACGTATAATGTTCACAAATGATTACCTGCACTGTAATGTGAAGAGTACGCATACCTGCTGGAAATTGTTTCCATATTGACGACGACGACAACAACAACAACATAAACAAAACATACTGATGCAAAATTCCATGCTTATGTAATAACTGCAATGCCAGTGTGATTTCCACAGCATAAAATTGTGATCTTCTCTGGCTTTAGAACTTCACCTCAGCCAGCTGGTCCCTGAGGTCCCCTCCACTCACGTATTCCAATACAAAGAAGATATGATCCTGTAATCAAGTACCACAGTCAATACACCATACACAATTTCAAATAACTTCACTTTTACTCTTAGACTTAGGTATGCACAAGGTATCCATTAACTGCTGCAGAGTATGTGATTATGAATATCAAGAAAACAAATTTTCTAGACACACTGTGCATTTGCATCTTGATTTAATTAATGTCAACTGCAGTGATTTAGATAATACAGTCAGAAAAGATACAATAATTTAGAATCAGTGTACAGAGTAAAGGAGAAATGTCTGGATCTATTTGAAGATACAGCGACACACGAGAACTTCCTAATTCATATTCAAAGAAATGTCCAACATATGAAGCATGAGAGAACCAATACACTGCAAATGTTGCAGGAAACCTTGTGTTCATTCAGAACTGAATTAAGTGCACGAAGATCATACCTGCAGCAAATAAATTTATTTTTAAGTCAATGCAGTAATCTACTTTTACCCATTACAAATGTCATAACATAATTCTAACATATGTGCAGGAATTTTATAAAAAAGTGACATCTGCCTGTACTATATACTTCCTAGTGATTGGCAGTTAAGACGTTTAATACTCTTATTCCTCTCACATGAATAGGAACATAACAGTAATGACTGGTCAATACAAGGGACCACAGGTACAAAGAAAAACTGCTGTATTTTCACACTGACAGTAAACTTCAGTACTAATGACAGCCTGAAAATATGTAAAGAGTTTCAGAAATTTAGACATACCTTAATTTGGGAACAAGAGTGAATGTTGTGACCAATGGATAACCAGATGTCGGCATCAAGGTTTCCTTCTCAGCAACGATCTGAGAGATGCTGATGGAAGTGATGATTTGTTTTCTCAAAGCCTTGATTTCATACTGTTCTTCGGGTCTTCCAGGCAACTTCCCCTTGGCAAGGACCACTGTCCCAAATCCTCCTTTGGCCAACATTTTAATGCATCAGAAATTGTCTAAAGACACTTTTCCATCATCGATTGGGTCTATTCCACACCAACCACCTTTAACACAACCATTTGTATAACTTTATAGACAGAAGAAATACACAGAAACTTTTCTATATTGCACACAAAAACTTCAATGCGTGACTAACGGAAAGGATACTGTACAAAATAAAGCTTGTTATAATTATAACAAAATAAGATACCATGAACTTAAATGTAAAATCTAATGTGATACTGCAAATTCTAACTTATGAAAATTATGAAAAATGGATAATACATTAAAAAAATTTGTCAGGGTGATAAAGTCCATGACACTGATGACACAGCACAACATGTTTTGTGATAAGATCATCTACACTGTGAATATTTAAAGCACAAGGCATACACTTGCAGTTATTAATAAACCCCATATATTATCTACACATTTTCGTTTCTACAGACAGGCCAATATTCAGCATTATTCCCTGCCACAGACCACGTTCATAAATCATCACACAAATCAGGAAATTCTGGATAAGCGTCCATGAATTACAGAATGTAATAGCCGAAGTAATTACCTTCTTGTGGTTCTGAACTGCTACAGTCCAACTGCACATTCTCCTCTGGCATGCTGGCCTGTAACAAAAATGAGTAAGAATGGAACATAGCCGTCTGCTGATGATCCAAACAGAACAAACTTATACCATACATTCCTTTACACCCCAAAATGTTATATGGAATGCTCAAACACTGGGGATGTTTCAGACAAATACATTCCGGTAATAAGAATATGTGTGTGAATAAAAGTCCGAAACATGCAGTAAACACATAATTTTTGGCTATGGAGAAGCAGAGCAGACCATTATGAACAAGGAATAATGCCAAAATCTGGAAATAATAACTAATCCTTCTTCAATCAACCCTTCCAAATAAACCTTTAAGTTTTTGTTTTTATGGAATCATTTACCTCATTCTATCATACCTCTGTTTATAGAGTGCAGACCGTTATCTGATCTGCAAGGTACAGGGTTTGGACATGGGCATAAATTTACAGTTCATATGCTGTGACTACAGCTAAAATAATGGGAACTTGCAGTGCTATTTCTTGAACGTTGTCCGAGTTGCATTGTAAGTGTATTGGCATACAAAAGCTACACTGTAAAACAGCTCAAATACATAGTAAAATGCACCCTTTCCATGAAGTGCAAAACCTCCTTCCTATTTTGTAAGCTCCATTCCAGTATCCTTCTATCTATGACAACTGAGCCATTCCTACCACAATGGTGTATGAATTTCTCTTCCCTCAAATCTGTGGTGTCCATTCTCAACTGCGGGTTAAACACAAGTTGAGACCATTACTTCCCTCACAGAGGCAAAGAATATGCTACTTAAGGCATGAACACTTCAAAGACAGAACCATAGATACACCCCTTGTGGTTTCACAACTACAATCTTAGATGTAATGAAATGGAAAAGCAGTGCATATTAAATGTAACAATTGTGGTGTAGCTTAAAGTGGGTATGAATGCTGGGATATTTCTGACATCACCTCAGTTTCATTGGCATTTAAATAGTAGTGATTAAATCTAGCCATCTTAATAAACAATTACAATTTATCTCCAAGATATGAGGAAATGTGGTTCAACAGCTTTAAAGCTGGAAACACAATCTACAGATCACAGGATACACATAGCAATTTTACCTTGTGTGATCAATATGGTTTTTTGTGGGTAAGGTACATGTGGCAGCCACAAACTCAAGTCCAATCACACTTGCTACAAGAATTACTGTGTAAGCATGCTTATGTTATTAAGCCTGGAAGCTATGGCACCAAACCCCTCATGGTACAACAAAGCTGTCAGCTTTCTAGTAGAGTGAAGAATTGTATTTAATCCTATTTCAAAGACTTCCCTACAGGACCACTTATTACATCTGACCTTACTGAACCAGTGTTTCGGGAAAATATCTACCAGTGAAACACAAGTGGCTTGCATGAATAGAGTAGGTGATGCAGAGGTGCACCACATATCTCATGTATCAATTCTACACAGTTTCTATACATATACACAAAAACCTAACCTCCAAGCGTTGTATTTCCTTTTCTTCCACTAAGTCACTCTCTCCTTCCTTCTATTGTTTTTGTAACACACTACACGCCTATTTGTTGGCCTGGCCTTTTTCTCTGTCGGTGATATGCCTTCTGGAAAATGTCTTTCTAGAAGTCGCAGCACATTTTTGTCTGTGGAATGATGGCCTTGAATTTTCCTGACACTTTCACTTCCATGTTCAATAAGTAGTGCCTGTACCAGTTCTACTCTGAATTTAAAATGGTCTATTTTGGTCTGTCCTGAATTTGCACGGCATATTACCATACAATTTAGAACTGTAACATTTAGTAATCTCCTAAACAGTTTTATGTACCAATATACATTCATTTAAAATACCAACACATGCACCTTGTCTTTAAAATATTGTAAAACCTTATTTGGTTAAAACACTTTAAAAACAGTACACTCGAAGACACTGACAGACAAGGGGAGGACCAGTCATAACATATCCGAAAACATCAGCCACATAAAACGACATGCTGTCGCAACACTATTATCACCATATATATAATGCAAATAAGTAACTTTAGCAGAACTTTAAGGCTCCCTGATGATGGTTGAAAAATAGCAACTGAAACATGTTGGAGACTAACGAATGTTTTTAAAGTGTTTTAACCAAACAA
>Ga0123352_10015760_pt1 | contig 12034 bp, 5 predicted proteins | sample TergutLab28metaG_FD_89700 | JGI IMG/M metagenome (GOLD analysis project Ga0123352, IMG submission 89700) | Labiotermes labralis P1 segment gut microbial communities from Petit-Saut dam, French Guiana - Lab288 P1 | ecosystem: Host-associated > Arthropoda: Insects > Digestive system > Gut ...
CCCAGCCTCCTGTACAATGGGTACCGGGTCTTTCCCAGGGGTAAAGAGCGGCCGGGGCGTGACGCTGATCCCTCACCCCCTTCTAGTGTCGTGGTCAAGAAGGAGTAGAGCTATATCTCTACTCCCCTTGTGGGCCGTACGGCCTGTACAGAGCATCAGTGCCTGTACAAAGGTGCACTTTACCTTACTTTTAATTCCGATACAAATTTTAATGCATTCACAAGCCAGACAAAAAATGAAATGCATGATTTCAGTCTGTAAAAAAGGAAACGTCCGACACTGATATATGAGGATACATTTAGTGGAAGTAGAATTTGTATATCAGCTACAACCGCTAATTTATTAAGATGTAGATTTTCTGTATGATTCAATAAATGGGAACAAATGACCGGGGAATTTGACACTATCCATACATTTCGCAAAATAATATTGAAGTATTTTTAGATATTACTCGTCACTGGCTGGAGCGTCCGGGGATCGAAACCCGGCGGGGGCGAGATTTCCTGCACCAGTCCAGACCGGCCCTGGAGCCTATCCAGCCTCCTATAAACTGGGTACCGGATCTTTCCCGGGGGTAAACTGACCGGGGAGTGACATTGACCACCCATCCCCATCTAGTGCCGAAGTTAAAGAAAGAGCACTACTCCACCTATGGGCCTTCGTGGCCTGTTCTAGGGTGAACTTTACCTTACACTTTACGTCGTGTCGCTTATTAGTCACCAACTTTTCGAAGTATAGTAGTTCCGTCTTCTTCAGGATCAAGCAGGATTTTTCTAGGACTCGTTGATTCCAAAGATAAAGACACAATGATCCTTCGAAATATTGGTCCCTATTTGCATACTGACACTGCGTATAATTGCAGAAGACTTGAGCCACACTGCTGTGGGAAGATGGAATCTCGCATTGTGTTAATTTTTTATTCCAGTGACGTTAATTCTTACTCCACATGTCTAATACAAATCACGCATTGGATACCGCACTATCAGCTTCTGCCAACAGGTTTGCATATCTGCGAGCAAAATTCGCTAACTGCTAGCGACACTGTGAATGTTTCTCCGCCGGAACAGTCTGCTACTCGACTAGACAATGGTTTTCCGTTCCCTTCAGTAGCGACAATAGCTCTCGAGAACCGGTGTGGCTGACTACCGGGCATTCAGCGTCAGGACAAGAACGTGATATTCTTTTGTGCCGACGGACAATGAGAACACAACATCCACTTCGGTCCGTGCTAAATTTTGGTTACGAACGCATGGCGCAGCAACCATACCGCCAGTCTAATGCTGGGGGGGGGGGAGATATTTGAAAGTGGGCGGTGGTACTGTACAAAATGTCTCTTCTGTTGTGTCCCTGAGCATGACAGCTGTCACGATGTGTCCCAGTGGATGCTGGCTTTCTACAGAATACGGTAACTGCCCGTGCTTAGTTGTGAAAAGAGGACGTTCTGTCTTAGCTGATTGTTACTGCCAGAAAGTTAGGAGTTCCGTCCGTTAAACGGCCATCTGTTGCAGACAGATACGTTAACTGACTCAGTCAGTGAGGGAAATATCTATGATCTGAAGAGAGTAGTCCGACAGTCCACGCCATAATTGGAGGTATACCTCCACTCATTCTTAACCTCGGGACTAGATACAGGCCAGTGGTCATCGTCACGCCCCAACCGCCTTAACGGCGGGGAAAGACCCCCATTACCCGTTTAATGAGACTGAATGGGCCCCGGAACCCATCTGGACGCTTTGGAAAGAGAGTAAACTTTTTTCTTCCAGAATTAGAACCCCAAACCATCCAGGTCGTTAACGTCGTCACTGTACTGCCTACGCCATCCCACCCGGGACCCCTTGTATCAGTATGGCCAGTTTGAAAATCTGCTGGATGCTGAAATAAAATAAATTATAAAAAGATGACGATGACGCAGAAAAAACAACAAAAACTACATCAAAACAACAACACCAACACCAACACCAACACCAACACCAACACCAACACCAACACCAACACCAACACCACCACCACCACCACCACCACCACCACCAACACCAACACCAACAAAACACCAACACTACCACCACCACAACCCACAAGTAATAATCCTTCAGAATCCTAAAAATCACCTTACCACATGAAGTGTGCCTGCAGTACTTTTAAGTTCTTACCTTATTAATAACTACGATGCTGCAACTCGATTTTTTCGAAATCGGTGCGCTATTTTTACTGAATTTATCTATTCCGTGTTCTTGATGTAAGGAGCAAGCGTCAAAGTATTCGATTCACTGCCAGGTTTAGTGTACGTAATGCCTTGCAATGGCCATCCTGACAACGACAAAAACAAGACACAACTGGTACGCGCAATAACGTGGCAGTGCTACTCGCGGCTTTCGTCTGTTACTGTTTGATTCATGTGGCCGGTTCTTGTTGGCCACCTTGAACACGGGAGCAAGTTGTCAACTCGCAAAACAAGGACCTCATCAATTTGGAGAGACTGTATGAAGACAAAGACATATGAACAGGGCAGTAATGTCAAAGAGTGGATATACATCTGTGAGAATGAACCACAGAGGACTTCCAAACCAAAGTAAAGTTTTGAGTAGACTGTACTTAGTCGGCAGTTTCATAATACAGAACTACAGGACTTCTCTGGTGCAGATTTTTGTATAAGATACTATGATTTAGAAGCTAAATTCATTTTTCTGGCCGTCTAAGCACTTGAATTCCGCAACGAAGCAATATGTAGTCTGTAATACATGTATCGCAAGCGGTGCATAGAACATCAGAAGCTTAAGATACTTACTTACTGTTCAAACGTGTAAAAGTCAGCTATGTAATTTCCTGTCAAGATTACGCATCAAACGTTACAATAAAACTGTGACTGATAATTGTTGTTCACTTCACGGAATTTCCTGGAAGTCATCTGGATCTATATATTAGCTGACTTTGGAAATCTTTAAGTCCATTCACACTATGTATTGCGTCCAAATTTGCCCGTAATTCTGTCAGGTTTCCATTTTAGTGTTATGTCTGCAGTTCGCTCCTTACTTCTTCAGTGCAACTTTTTTTTAATGAACGCCAACCTTGCTGGCGGATTCTGATGATTTCGTACGGTTTTATGAAATATGTTTCATTATCACTATAAAAGTTGCGAAGTAGTAAAAAATTGGAACATTACATTTTTTATGTTCCTTGTTTTCGTTCTATTTATCACTCCGCAGATGGACCAAATCTTACGCAATTACCTACAACTCGCAAAGAAAGATAAGTGTTTTGTTTAAATACGCTGTCAATTGCTAAGATTATGTTGAACTGGTGATAGATGAAATAAATGTTAAGTGTTCTTCATCGTTAGAATGATATTTCTTTCGGCCTAATTAAAATATGACGATGAAGACAAACAACAGAACGAGTCCCTACGATAAGAACCAACAGGATACATTATTTACTTTCAATTTATTTCAATAATTAACCTTTACATGTTTCGAGCAGGCTTACTGCTCATCATCAGGAGATACTACTCTGTGTATACAGCAATTGGTATATGTCGTGCGTTTATGTTGACTAGCTGGTTGTTGGCAGGATAACGTATACCATTTGCTGTATACACAGAGTAGTATCTCCTGATGATGAGCAGTAAACCTGCTCGAAACATGTAGAGGTTAATTATTGAAATAAATTGAAAGTAAATAATGTATCCTGTTGGGTTTTATCTTATGGATATATCACGATACACGGTCAACAAAACATTAAAAATGAAGTCCATTTCACACATATATATGTGAAACTGATCAGTCACACTTGAAATCCAGGATGTGTAGGAGCCCCATTTTCAAATTAGAAAGCAAGCGCTTTGGTGTAGCAACAGCGCTCTAGACTCGTACTCGTGGGGGTGTCCATTTCGAATCATGGTTGGAACATAGACTGCCACGACTTAAAATTTCAATGAGTTCCTTCAACCCTCTAGGCGAATACCGAGATAAAATCTAGCTTAGGCCACGACTGCTTTCTTGAGCAGTGTGTCAGAAACGTACCTGTGCAACTGTCGGATACAGGATATATGTTAGAGTGGAAGTCACATTGATTGGACTGGTACCAAAAGCTCTTATTCTGAAGGCAAAGCAACATTCGAACCTGCAAATGGAGAAGTATCAAGTGGGACAATACCGGAGCACATATGACTTTTCCTACTTCCAGCACAATGCAGCGCCCTTCTTGCACAGGGACTTCGGGCTCTGTATATCCCATCAAAACCAGCCGCCATCATACCGTAGACTCTCTATGGTCTAAAATATTAACAACGCCATAAAGTAAATCATGAAAGTAATGAACTTAAAAATTCATGATTTAAAACGTACAGCTTAAAGGCTAAATTTAAAATTTCCGCATTTGGCCACGGAATCATAGTTTCGGATCCTACAGCTCTTTATTACAGGACGGCTTTGTTCTAGGAAACTGCGCTAAAATATTGCAATAAAGTATCTTGTTCAAAATTCGGAGCACAATCCTTGAAACAAGACTTGTTTCTGTTGGTTCAGGTATGAATTATCTTGGACTGTAATCTTTCCAGGTAACATTTACAGCTTTTGGCTCTACCGCCTGCTACATATTACCGCTTGACTGCTATAATGCAAGGCATACAACGGTTCATCTTTGAATTAGCCGACGAGATGCATTCGTTCCGGATTACGATTGGCGTACAACGTATTCGCAAATTTACACTTTTTACGATTAGCTATGCAGCGCTTGGAAGTAAAAAATTTAATTTGCAACAAACTACTGCTTTGAAGAAGCAAATATGAATAATATTTATGTTGCAGGAAAGTATGAGGCCACAATCGGGTTTCTGAGGAACCTACTATTTAGAACTAAAAGAGGGAAAGTAAAAGTGCCTGGAGAAACTTGCGTAAAGAGGTGCTTCATGTGTGTACTGCTCAGCGAATATTATTGTTGTGGTGAGATGAGCGGAATTCGTGGCACCAGGGCGGAGAGGAGAAATGCATACAGGGTTTGGTGAAGAAAAATTAAGGCTAGGGGCTATTTGAAAGACATGGCAGACATGAAATGTTAAGTGCAATCTTGTTTTAATAAAGCATAAAACGGTGACGACAAGTATGACTGTACTTCACAATACTGGGCTATAGATCTCTAAATTCATCCTAACTTTATGTTTACGTTGAAATTTGGCTAGCTCCATTGCATTATGTAGGAAATTTTTATATGGAATTTGTTCTTGTTGTTGTCAGTGTACTATTTGACAGTACTGATTTTATATTCTCAAAATTTATGTTAACAAATAATGTGGGCCTTTGAAAACTTTTGTCTCCTTCCCTATATCTGAGTGAGAAAAACATTTATTCTACTGTGATAAAAGGAACAGACCTTCCATTGAACAAACGTGGTAATTTTCCCACGTATTACACTACAATTATAATATCTGTACCTGTAGTAGTACAGCGGTTGTGATTAAACCTATGTTGATAAAATATTACTTCTATAATGAAGGAATGTGATACATAAAATATTCACACATCCCGCATTTGTGACACTCGTACATTTACTTGTTTACAAATTGTGAAAACTGTCACTTTGTACAAAATAGATTTTACTACATTTTAGGTTTTGCTGACCGTGCATCCTGGTACGACTCTGGGTAAATGACCAACTTGATGCAAAATTACGTTACCTAATATTATTATAATACTCTATATGTTTCGAGCAACACTGTGCTCATCATCAGGAGGCCAAATTGTATTAATACAGCATCTGGTATAGTATTCTGTAATTCTAGGTACAGTTCTATTCATGCTTAACCTCGTCGACATTAGATGGAGGAGAGTAGTTAAATTCACGCCTCGTCCCCTTTACTCCAGGGAAAGAGTCCCGCAGTCCACTTAATAGGAGGCTGTTTAAACATTTTTACAGGTCGACAATTGTTTCATAAGATAATTATTGGTTTACTTATGAAATGGCATCACACCCTATTTCCAGTTTCCACATGAAAAGGTTATCAACCTTAATAATCACATCAGGTGTATTTCGTTGCATTTCTATGTTATTTACGAACATAGTCAAGAATTAATTGGAATAAAGTTCCATATTTTTAACCTAGAATTCTATATTAAATGTCAATAAGGATCTTTTCACTTAAACGTTAACGTAAAAACACGTTAAGGTGTTTGAAAAAGGCGACGCATAATGTGGTGAAATTTCCCCCTTCCTCTCCACCCCCAAATTGCAAAAATTTCGAAACGGGACTTGGAAAGAACTTAGACAAAGAAGCTGTTAAATAACGGGGGTTTCTACTGTGACTTATCCTGTGTCGAATAAGGGAAATCACAAAATACATCAGACAGAATAGCAGTTGTCACAGCCTAGAGTCGAACAGCGTATCTCCCGGTTGCAAAAACAACGTGCTACGGATAAACAATCTCTCCAAGACTGAGCGCTATAATAACCAGTCATTTCGTTAGAAATTCTCTATGAGGCGGTGCAGACACTTTTGTAGCCTGCGCAATCAGGTCGTTTATCTCTTTTAAGAACCTGTGTACAAGCTGCAGATTCCTGCCTGTTCGTAACAGCTCGACGAGAGCAACGTATTTAACTATCTCAATTCATGAGTTTCTTGTAGCACCAGACAGGAAACAATAAATTCTTACTTTAAATCTACAGTGTTTTTCAGAAGACGATTTTCAAAAAGTTTCTCGTCTTTATGAAGACACTTCAACTGTAAAGAATATTGAAAACTTTCAGTATCCTTATTGAATATTGCATTAAGATGCCTAGCATCGAAGTTAGTACGTTTATTGGTTCTTCTGAGAAATTTCGAGTTGCTCTGTAATCAAAAATGGCTTAGAGTCGAGCCGGCACGTACTTTATAATGTATGTCTAAACAGAGATTGGATTCAAAAGACCAGAACATCCTCCTGGAGACACGGATTGCTGCAAAGACAATTACTACCAGGCAGAAGCCAAACGAACGAGCATCATCCATCTTACTCAAATGTCTGCCCCAGCAATGTCACTCTTTAGAAAATGAGCCTTCCTAACAATCAAGCGTTGTCTGTAAATGAAGACAATTCTACTTTCGTAGCCTTCATCAAAATTACAATCATGGCCGAAAATAAAAATAAAGAACGTTGGATGGATTTTGTTGTTACTGTCGTGATACAAAACAGCGATGCTCAATTGATGCCCCTGGCAGAGTGCTAAGTGGGGATTTGAATGACGTACTACGGTAGTTATGTATCGCTTTGTTGGATCGGTGTCTCTTGTTTAGTGCTTGTTAACGGCTTGATGTGTAATCAGAAAAAAAGCCACTTCACGTATGTCTGTATCCTTTGAATACTGCAGACCGCGACTTTACAACTCGATCCATGAAATTCAAAGATAGTTGCTCGTATATTCCACATTTTCAATTACAGGATCTTTATTCTAAAAAAGATTTATGATTACCTTAGATGAAATAAATTACAACAATGTACTTATAGGTGGTAAGTGTGGCCCGGGTTCTGCAGGGTTTTTTAAGAAAATTCCGAATTCCGCGTGAAAGAATTTGTTTTCTTATAGTCTAATAAGTTAGAAACGTCACGAATGTCGTTATTTTGACGGAATTCGCCCCGTTATACTTATAACAAAAATATGGTCATACGCATTTATTGTCAAAGACAACCATTTATTGTCTTCATGAATGTTAAATAATGTTCATGTTTCGGTCTGTACGACAGTCTCAGGCATATATAAATGTGATTTAAAAACAAGTGAGATATTTTAGATAATTACATATTATTTTTATACCGTCTAAACGAAATAAAAGCAAGAAAGCTTCGGAAATGTCGCTTCATACATGAAACTGCTAACTTGTTTTTTCATAATAATCTAAACTCTACACATTACGATATAGAAAGACATGAAGTGTCTTTATCTGTTTAAAATCTATCGTTCTTTTTGTTGTTGTGCGGAAAAGTGTAAGATTCACGGGAATTCCAGGAAGATGTCGAATGAAGTGAAAAAAAAAAGACTGTGGAACTGGAAAGAAATAGAGTTGAGTGGAAGAAGTACATTAAGGGGAAGAAGATGCGTATTGGACTGTAGTGTCATCTAAGAAGAAGAAGAAGAAGAACGTGAAAGAGGGGAGGAGAAGAAGGAGGAGGAGGATGAGGAGGAGGATGAGGAGGAGGAGAGGAGGTGGAGAAGGAGGAGGATAAGCAGAAAAGGAGGAGAAGAAGACGAAAAAGAAGAAGGAGGAGGAGGAGGAGGAGGATGAGAAGAAGAAGAAGAAGAAGAAGAAGAAGAAGAAGAAGAAGAAGAAGAAGAAGTTGAATGAACGCAGCATGCAAGCTTATTTACGGGCGCGCTTCATTATTTATTTGCAATTACCCATCAGATTTACAATTTGTTTCTTACCTCCGTCGGTGTATTACTAGATTACTAAATTTGACAATGAGCAGTTTTTATTAAACGAGCTCAGAATTGACCGTATCAATGAAACAGCGAAAAGCTGAACCGGGTTTTTGGAATATTCCGTACATTTTCACGATACTAATTATGATTTACATTGAAGTCTCTAACACTGCAATGTCTTTAACATCCATCAAAGGTGTATATAAAGTGTTTTCTTGTCTTGACAAGTTTTAGTTGGAACACGCATTGTGTTTTAAGTGAGCTGAGCCCGGTAAGTACGAGTCGAAAACCTACGATTCATTACTTACTTACTCCATGGTGCAGAGTCCTTCTTGAGAAGCTAACTGGTTTGCAGCTAGTCAAGTAATTCCCCGCATTTTATGGGAACCGAAGGTTCATTACTGCACTCACAAGCCTCCGCCACCCGTCCCTATCCTGTGCCAGCCCAATCCAGTCCATATACCCATATCCCACCTCCTGGAGATCCATCCTAATATTATCCACCCATCTACTCCTAGGTCTCCCCAGTGGTCTCTTTCCCTCCAGTTTCCCCACCAAGACCCTATACACCCCCCTCTCCTCACCCATACGCGCCACAAACTACGATTCATTAAATTTAGAAAAATATTTGTTTGTTATTTCTTTCATATGAAGACCCCTTTTTTGGCGATCTTTAAAATAACAAAATCAAAATAATCTCAGAAATTCCCTGATATATCTGTTGATAAATCAGTACAAAGGGTAGCCTGAACAATGATATGGTATTTTTAAAGGGTGAAGTTCGCTGCTCTGTCCTGGCGATAGCGAGTGCTAACTTTCACACTACGACATTCAGTTCAAGGTGACCGCCAATTTAAATGTATATAAAAGACACCTCGTTGAAATAATTTTTGGTACCGCAATTTCTAAAGTGACATCTATTTTAAATTTTCCTTATAGATACCATTTTTAAATTTCCTGCGACATTTTTTCTAAAGTGACATCTATTTTAAATTTTCCTTATAGATACCATTTTTAAATTTCCTGCGACCTTTTTAGCTTTCTGCTAGAGTTGTAACTTTGGTTTTGCCGACGACGTTTGGTAGTTCAGTGTACGTTTCGAAATGTTGTGTCAAAGAATATGAAGTACCTTGCTCAAGACCTTGAGAAAAGCGAACAGGCTTTAGTAATTTAAACTTCAGAAATTCAGCTGTCAAGTGTTTCAGGTCCATAACTACGCGGCAACAATGGGAATTCTAGAACTCCCACTTCAATACTTGCAAAACATTCATACAAGTTAAATGTCTCCCATTCAAGATTCGGTTTGGCGACTGCAGTTGAAAGACAGACGTACAGTCTGTGATATATTAACTCAACCGCCCTGAGTTGCTGGTATAAATATCAACTGTCTGTAACTGTTTTTCTTCTGAATATGTAATGTGGCAACGGTTGTGGGCAGTTAAAGAAGACGTGCTGCAAATATTGCATGTCTCCTTTTACGTTTATTAACTCCCGCTTTTCAAGTGCTTAAGATTTTAGCGTCGTGATTAAGAATGAGTGAATCTGAACCTCAGCTCACCCTCTACTCCATCATAGCGTGGAGAGGAACAACATATATTTCACCTACACAGAATTGGCTAACAAAAATTCTAGACCACTATGAGGTAAGAAAGACAGAAAAGACAGTTTTATACCTGGTGTCTTCCAGACAGGCAAGAGATTTTTCTCTTCTCCCTACATGACAGGCACTACTCTGGGCCCATCCAGCCTCGTATGCAAGGATACTGGGGATTGTTTCAATTTAGGTAAAGCGGCCGGAGCGAGAAACTGAACATTCACCTCTTAAATCACCGGGTTTAAGAATGAGTAGAAATATACTTCTACTGTACCTATAGGCCTTCAAGGAGGTGCACGGATGCAACTGCGTATTCTGTGTGGTAAATTAGACAGAGCAGAAGAAGAGGCAGTTGGGTTTAATTCGAGGATTTTTTTAATGTTTTACTGACCGTGCATCTCAGTATAATCTTAGTAATTAACCAACTTAATGCACAAAATTTTGTTTTGTAATAAGTTTATTATATGCCTCTACATGTTTCGAGCACTATGTGCTCATCATCAGGAGGTCAAAATTGTATTATACAGCATCTGGTATCATCACACCTGTAGATGGCCGTCCGGTGCACAGGTTGAGAGAGGACTCCGTGCACGGGACGGCCACCTACAGGTGTGATGATACCAGATGCTGTATAATACAATTTTGACCACCTGATGATGAGCACATAGTGCTCGAAACATGTAGAGGCATATAATAAACTTATTATAAAACAATATTTTGTGCAGTAAGTTGGTTAATTACTAAGATTAATTCGAGGTGTTAAATTTGAAATCGGCCGGATATTATGCGGTAAATTATCAGGCATTTTAACAAACATATTGGCGCCAATCAATATTGTATTGTCCTTGTTTACTTTAACTGAAGTGAATTCGAGATACGCATTTCTGGAAATTGTCCAGAGGTTAGAATAATTGTCTAGAACCGAAATATCCCGTTTTCAGTCACGTCTGTGGTCACTGGCTTCTCAGATGAATTCGTAAAATTAATTTTATTACTGTATATATCTCCAATCCTATATATGCATAATTAACACTCTAGTAATTTTACTTTATTTTTTGCCCCTACAGCCGATGTAGACTTTACATTTTCTGGGTACACCCTCAAAAATTCGAATCTTTACTGTATTTTCATCTTTAAGATACTGATAGCATATCACATATAAGCTACAGTTATGTTTATGATATATCTGTACAAATTCTCACATCTGTACAAAGCATCATACCTGAGAGAAACAAACCAGTAAGTCGCGTGTTCTGAACAAAAACCACTGATATTCCCTTACATACTCTTACTTTACTGGAATGTGTGTCGACACAAGACAACCCCATGAACAGCCACGCAATCCTCTCGATATTGCTACATAACATTTAATATGGAGAGTAAATGGCTGCGGATTACTATAATATCATATTCTCGCTTTTTTGTCTTGAAATTATCACGTGCGATAATTAATATTGCAAAAAAGGAAAGCTACTTTACTTTCAGCGGTATAACGGAAGGTTTTTCAAAAAGTAAATACTGGAACACATATAAAAATTGGCTTGTTACACAAGTTTAACAGTATTTGGAATATTCAGTAAGGTTATTTGAGAGTATCTTGTAGATGTTCGTCATAATCAAAATTAACGTCTTTCTAGTCCGGTATAGCAGATGTAAGGTAAGCTATCGATGATTCAATAAACTCACACCCTTAGCATTATCTATTAATCTAGTCGATTTTAAATTTTCTGCCACCGTCTATACGTAATATCAGATTGAATCAGAAGTTGAGAAGCGTGCGTTACATCAGGTTAGAGATTTTAATAATCCAGAGATTACAGTTAGCCTAATAAAAAAAAAAAGGAAAACTATTTTTGAGATAAAAATGAGTGTTAACTGAAGAATAAAAACAACTAGATGTTAATTATTACTTTATTGTACTTCTTATAGGTTCAACATGTTTCGGGCACTACTATGCCCATCATCAGGAGCTCGCGACTATAATGTTGATTACCACATTAGTTGTTTCGTTCTTGGTTTGCTGTAGGTTGGAGGTTAGGTGCGGTTATGCTGCAA
>Ga0123352_10015764_pt1 | contig 12033 bp, 10 predicted proteins | sample TergutLab28metaG_FD_89700 | JGI IMG/M metagenome (GOLD analysis project Ga0123352, IMG submission 89700) | Labiotermes labralis P1 segment gut microbial communities from Petit-Saut dam, French Guiana - Lab288 P1 | ecosystem: Host-associated > Arthropoda: Insects > Digestive system > Gut ...
CTTAAGAAAGTTCTGAAAGGACACCGATTTGAGGCAACGGAGGACATCAAACGAAATTCGACGAAGACACTATTAGACATCCCGAAAGAGGAGTTCGCAAAATGTTTCCAACAGTGGCAGAAATGTTGGGCGAAGTGTGTAGCTGCAGAAGGGAACTATGTTGAAGAAAATTAGGGTTAAAACCCCGTGAGCCTTATCTACTTCATGTACTGTGGTCAGTCTGGATACTTTTTGAACAAACCTTATATGTCCATATGATGGAGAGTATTTCATCTCCTTTAAACATCTCAAGAGAATCATTCTCAATAATATGGAAGAGGTCCAATATGTCAGTCACATGCCTGACATTTGTAAGTGTTGTGATACCGTCCACCAGAAGCATGCAGGAACTGATGTCATAATTATGAAACAATATGCTACAGCTGCAGTCCAAAAATTTTGGGAACTTTCAATTTACACTGTGGTCTTCACGGCCATGACATCATGTAGCCATGGATACCCTCAACTGCTTCCTCCATCTTCAGGACAAAAGGCACTTCTATTCAAATACATACATTTATTAGAGAATAAATTTCAGTCCTTAAATTAACAATGATGATATGAGTGGAAATAAGGCATGAATGAGAGAAAAGAGAAATGCAAACTGCATTCTGGTGGGGAAACCTGACGGAAAGACACTACTTAGAAGACCATGATATAGACAGAAGTATGATGTGAGACTGAATCTGAAGTACGATTGGAAGGTGTGGAGTAGAATCATGTGGTTAGCGATAGAGGCCTGCAGTGGCTATTACAAATATGGAAATAAGTTTAGTTCACAATTTGCATGGAATATCTCAACTAGCTTGGCATTATTAGCTCTCAAGAAGGAATCTGCTCCATGGAGTAGTTTGTTTCCTAGTTTAATGTTCACTGGTGTTCACAGCACCAAAAATTGCTCAGACTTGGGTTATGATTTTTGGACAAATGTACCTTCCTCCAACTTCAGGTCTAGAGGCAGTTTGATAGAAGTATCTGACACAGTAGCGTATGTCGCATTATTTCACATATGGCACACTTTTACTGTCATTATGGATGCCGCAGGTTCCTGTAAAATAATGATAATGAGCCCAAGTCCACAATGCAAATTCACAAAACACCTCATCACCAAAAGCTCCAATGACCACTCAAGCACCCACCAAATGACAAACACTACTGCCAGGACGAAGTCCCTCACCTGCATATTTCTCTCTCTGCAACCTCAAGCCGCCATTTGGCTTCAGCCTGCCTCTGAAGCTCCCTACTATGACACTGTTCCATTTCCTCATCCAGGCCTGCCACCCTCTCCCTCAACAATGATAACCTCTCCTCTTCCTGTAACAGCTTCTCACTCTGAGCTTGCCATTCACCATCAAGAAGGGCACGCTCTATGTCCAGCTGCAACACAGAATCGAAAGACACCAACCATTTTAAAGTTGCAATTAATTTTAAATCCCATGCACTTCATCGCCTAGGAGCTGCAACAGCATAGGCTGTATGGTGACTACACTTGTGGCTGGACAATCCAGAGCAAGGGTAAGAGGTTATATTCTTTTTTCATAATGTCCACAATGGCTCTGGGGCCCACCAAGCCTCCTATACAATGGCTGCTGGTGGCTACTGCCGAACCCATCACATCCTCCTTGATTTTATAACCCAAATAATATTTCTGTAAGCAGTACAGATCATAAAGCTCCTGCTACACGGTTTTCTCCAGTCTCCTGTCCATTCCTCCCCCCTAGGCCCCAACATCTCCATCAACACCCTACTCTCAATCAGTCGCAGATTATTTGGCACACAACATTCTGCAATACAGTGAAATATTCAAAGGTGCAGAAGCTGTAAGGCATCGTACCTCACGAAGTAGCTCCTCTTCTTGCTGCTCAATATCGGCAACCTTCCTCTTCAACCCTGACATAGTAGCCAACAGTTTGCCCCTCTCCCTTCGTAGCTGCTCGACATCTCTGCAACTCTGCGAAAGACAGATCTGAATGCAAGTCATCTGGAATACAATCTTGTGTTGTGGGAAGAGCTCCATGATTTAAAGGACCGTGATAGTGTCATATTCAGGGTCACAAAGCCATCTTGGATGAACAGTGATTAGCCCTGAAGATGAAGGTAACACAGCCCTTCAAAATGCGAAGGAACACTCACCCAGTGACACAGCGTCTCATCCCAGATGACATCAATCTTCAGTAACACTGCTGTCAGAACCTCAAAACTACAAAGACAGATTTGGCTTAGATAAAGTGAAATGTCAGGAAGAGACAAACTGTCCAGCAGTTAAGCTTTCTGTCTCCTTTGCTGGAAGGCTCCTGACACTGACATTTTCCCATACAGGTCCACTGGCAAAAGCCCCTTCACAGCCATTTCCTGACTGCATGCAGACTGTTATATTTTTGGTCAATACATTCTTTGTATGGAAGAATTTTAGGCCCAGTATGTGATAACAAAAGAGAAAATTGGAGGATATTAACCAATAAAGAAATTTATGCATGTGTTAAAAGACCCACTATAACAGAGACAATAAGGTTAAATAGATTACGTTGGTTTGGACATGTACAGAGAATGGAAGGAAACAGAATTCTCAAAAGGGTATTATATATGAATTTGGGAACAACAAGATTGAGAGGTAGACCAAGAAATAGATGGCAAGATGAAGTGAGGGAGGATGTAAGAATAGTTGTTGGAGAAGGGTGACAGGAAAAAGTAAATAACAGAGAGGAATGGAAGAAGTTCCTGAGAATGGCAAGGAATTGTCACATTCTGCACATGCCAATGGAATGAATGAATGAATGAATTCTTTGACATCTCTCTCTTTTACATCTTTTCCAGTAGTGTCCAGTATACAAATAAAAGACAACCAGAGCTCCATATTCTCTTAAACCACACTGCCTTTGTACTTAATCTTCACAGTATTAATATGGAGCTTCCCAGAGAAAGATCCAGAAATAAAGCATAGGAAAGCAGTCAGTGCACACTAGGAACAGACAAGTATTATGATTACATTTGTAAAAATTAACCATTCCCACAACATGGCAAGTAGCCAAACATGAGAAATGTTTGTCAGACTTAACAGTCATGGGACTGCAAGCTTAAGGCATGACACCATAAAGCCTGGTAAAAATTCACCAACATTTTGGAAGAGTTTTCCTCCAAAAGGTTCAATATTTCCATCAGACACCATGGCATCACATCCCAAACAGCAGTAAAGTTCATTATCTTACAGACGTCTGCAGCTTTACCTTCATACTGCTCTGCAGCTGGCTCTCCTCTGCCTTTGTCTCCAGATGTGATGCGCTTGTGATCTGTTCAGGCATCACCGCAAGTGACAGTCCCATGTCCTGTTTTACCAGCTCCTTTTGCTTCACAACTTCGCTGTGAACCTTCCCTTCACGATCTAGCACTACATCTTTCACTTCACCATTCAATTTGGATGGTGCCAGAACAGCCTGCCTGTTCGATATCACCATGGCATCGACCATATCATTCAGACATTCTTCTGGACTGCCATTTGCAAGTGGAAGTATAAATTTTCCTCTATCATTTCCCTGACCGCTATCCAGTGCTGTGGATACATCGCTGCTGATACATTTCACTTCGGCATTACTTGCTATTTCCTGCACTGTTCTTCTAGGCAGTGAGTCAACAAACTCATAGTCACCGTTCACAGCCAAACGATTTTCTATCACCTCACTTGTGTCTCTGTTGAACAAGACATATAAAGTCAGGCATCTCAAACATTACGATGAAACTGACAGGGCATATATGAAGTGTGGCTATACAGAGTTGGCAAGGTGATTTTATTGTAGACATTCCTGTATACTTACAGCTTAATCAAATGAGTCACCTTGAAATTTTAGCCCTCTTTTGCAGCTGAACATTTAGCCTAGTGACACTGCCACTGTTTACACAAGCCACAGCAATGCCTTCACATTTTGCTCCAAGCCTTTGATGTCCTGGAATCTTCATTCCTTCCAGATGGATTTACTTGCAGAATGAACCAAGGAGTTACTGTCCATGCGATCTAATGTAAGCGTAGTGCTTAGAACCAACATCCCATTACAGCGCAACTTACAAATAAAGGACATGAAAAAATAACAGTACATATACACAACTAACTAACCCAGAATGTGGCAAAAGATATGTTGGACAGACCCCAAGAGGCTTTCTTCACACAATATACATAACCCCCTCCTCTCTCTCTCTCACTCTCTCTCACACACACACAACAAAAACATTTCAAGAACATTATAGCCACACCCCATATACAGATGCCCTGACAAAAATATACTCTCATCAGCAGTGTACATACTTAGCTGAAGGGGCTATAGTACGGATTCTAGTCCGAGGGCTCTGTGGATGTACAACGGTGCCTGGAGCCATTATTACCACATTCTCGTACGGATTGCGAACCATATTTGATGGTAGGGGACTTGTGGCAGTCAAATGGGCAACTGCCTCACTGCTATTAAGCCCTGCAGGTGACGGCGAGGAAGATCCTGGCACTGCGACGTAGTTGAGGGAGAAGGAGCTGTCAAACAAAGGCTACAATGTACTGTTGCACCACACTGGAATGATTTAGCTAAGACTGCACTACTCAGGGATGTAACATGGTACAATGCTGTGGGAACGCACCAAAAGCTTTAAAGAAACCTGCCGCCTCCTTCTTTATGGTACAATGGAACTACCTGCGTTGATGACAGAAACAGCAGCTTTCTCTGGAAGTTTCTAGCAGCTACTCAATTATTATACCAAGTACTGCACATATATAAAATTTACACATTAAAACATTAAAAATGTTTTGGTCCTACGACCATCATCAGGGAGCCGTATCGTCCTTGCTAAAGTTACACTATAAAAAGTCACATTAATTTCGCTGTACCAGTTGGGTGTTGTGGCAGCATGCTGTGTTGTGTAATGTTATGTTGCGAAGAGTGCCCTGCTACAGATGTGCATTCTGTGCTTCGATGTGTGATACTGGCAACGAAGCACAGCGTGCACATCCATAGCAGGGCACTCTTCACAACATAACATTACACAACATGGCATGCTGCCACAATACCCAACCAGTACAGCGAAATTAATGTAACTTTTTATAGTGTAACTTTAGCAAGGACGATACGGCTCCCTGACAATGGTCTTAGGACTGAAACACGTCGGAGCCTTTTTAATGTGTAAATTTTATACATTTTATATATGTGCAGTAGTTGGTATAATAATTGAGTAACTCAACAACATGCACGGTGTAACAACAAAAAAAAAAAATTTTAGCAGTTACCTACCAAACTACACAGTAGCACATCCAAAATGCCTATAATGTAACATTCTCCAATCTCAAAACCTCAAATCTTAAACCTTTCACTGTCACAACACAACCACAACTGACATTTGCAGCAGCACAGCTATCCGCTTCTTCACCACCAGGTCTCACAGTGTACAGCAAGTACGGCACTCACTGCCAAGTGAGTCTATTAAACATATGTAAACAATATGTAACAAACAATGCTGATGCAGATAACACTTCTGGTTCCCCAGTTTTATATTAAAACCTGTCCAGTAACTGAAATGCATAATTGAAACAATAATCTATACAATAACCTACCAAACCACTTTTTAAAAATAATTCTGTACTGTGACACACTGGACTCTTGCAGCAATTTAAATGCTGGCACAAGCGCCTGTGTGTCACTGTCAGTCAGCGCACGACACAGCCCAGCCATGTGTACTTCACTGCATTTCATTACAACATCGTAACTGAAGAAGATTGCAAATCATGTACCAAGCTGAAGTCATTACACATACAACTGACGTCTAACATCAGTTTCAATTCACGCTCCAGGTCACATACTATTTATGTGCTACAGCAACTACACTGTCCAGTCCTTACCCAATGACGCTGGTACTGCTCGTTTCAAAAGTAAATACCTCCCCCATTTCATCTTCTGATACTCCTGCACTGGCATTTGGAGACGCCAAACGTTTATCTCGAGGCAGCGAACCGTTTGTTTTGATCCTGCAACATCAAATTATATATGTCTTTTACATAACCAAATCAAGTATTGGCCACAATGCCACGGTAATGGATGTTCACCACAGTGTCCATTTGAACACAACTAAAGTGACGTAACAGCTAAACCTTCCTGTTGCTTGTGTAATGACATGGTGGGGGAAATACTACAGCAAAGGTATGGCCAGTGTAGCGAGGTTTCCAACGTACTCACTGGGAATGAGAGCGCAAACACAGATGCAAACCTGTTTTCATACTGCGGAAGGAAGTCTTCTTGGTTGCTGCACCATTTGATCAGGTAACAGCTTCCCTACATTTTGAAGGAGCCCATCACCTTCATCTGCAGGGTTATGAGTCTGTAAATTGACTCCTAACGCTGAAGATGAAGGTAGCAGATTTCTTCAAAACTTTGGTAACAAATTACCCAACCACATGACACAACAACCCAGAAGACCTGCTTCCTCAGCATTAACATGATAGATACCTCAGATCACTGTCTTATTATTAAACATATATTTATTTACGATTATTCTATCTTTCTCATTTCTTGTGTTCTGCTGTTGCATAACTGATTTACTCTGACAGAATGAAAAGATCAAGGCTTTCATAATATTTGAACAGAACTGATAACAGTATTACTTTACACAGGACAGGAAATGTACATACAATAGCACAATGAGATGTGTTCATGCAAACACTGTTGCAGTGGAAAAGCAGTAAGTATTACATATTCTGAGTGCATGTTTGAAGCCTTAGGTATCCAACATGCAATGTGCATGTGTCATATTGCAATCTGTTGCCTCTACAGTATCTTATCACATTATCTCACAAATGGCACAACTGTCAATAAAAAAAAAAGTTACTGCCCACACAATGTGGTTGTTACTTCCTCTACAACTCTGTCAGCAACACTTATCATTCTAAGATGCACTGAGGGAGATAAAATAAAAAACATATACTGGTCTTCATGTGAAGTACCCATTATACAAGCCAGGTTTTTCTCAACATATTTTAAAAAAATACTCAAAATATCAAACTTCATGAAAATCCATCCAGTGGAAGCCACGTTGTTCTATTTGGACAGCCAGAATGATGGACACAGAGACATTATGATGCTAACAGTTCATTTTTCACAATTTTGCGCACACACCTAAAAAGTAAAAGGAAGTGGGAATATTGTTGGTATTTACCGTTAGTACTCAGAATTCTAAGAATATGTCAGTAACCACAGCACACTGTGGTTACTGACATATTTCTGTGAACAGCAGTGTGGAAAAGTTTTTCAGGTGAGCAATATATATTACACATTATTTCTCTCTTTCACAGGCAAACCTGTATGACATATACCATTGCTGTGTGTGCAGTGAAAAACTCCTGATGATGGACAGAGGAACTGTCCGAAACATGTAGAGTTTTATTCCAAAAATAAATTTGTGAAATTAGTGCATCTAGTTGGTTTTATTATAAGAATGCTGGATGATTAATCTTAATTCCTTGGGAGGGAGGGGTAAAATATGGCAGGTGCACCACACAGAATTTTTCACTGAAGTGGGGTGGGGGGCAGCCTTTAGCAACTGCATTTATACATATACAAATATAACTACATGTTCCACTGCTCACTCATCTAATTCAAATCACAAGGTCTAACCTTTTTGGTTTTTTTTTAATTTCACCTTACCTTAGGGATTTTAAATGCTATTTTTTTTAAATCCTAATATACTAGTCATCAGCCGATTTCAGTGGCTGATTTCAACTAGAGGTAAATTACATAAGACATTTTATATCATAACCGTGTCTACAAAATATATATTTTTTAAAATTTCGATTGGAAAAGGGGGGGCTGCACCAGGGAGACCCCCCCACCTTGGGTACGCCCCTGAAAGACGGCATGCTGTACCCTTCCGCTACACCTAACCTCCATATCAACGTCGCCACCGTTGAACAGACGGTAATACAGATTGTACTTAAATGAGATAATTATGCAAGAATATTCTGTGCCTGGCACTGCTGGCTATTTAAGTGTCTGCATCTAAACATGCTGAGGTTATCCACATTAAACGCACAGACACATAGCACACACACCTCCATGGACTTGATATAACATGCTGCCACACCACCGCATACTTCATAACTACGTATCGTTAATGACCATTTCATAAACGTGACTTTAGCTAGCCTCAAGTGTAAGCTCCCTAATGATGGTCGTAGACAGAAACATGTTGGAGCAGTTTTAATGTAAATGTTAATGATTTATGAAGCTGATACAAATTGCATCTGTTGGTAAATGAAAGACTTTGATGGTATCAAGATGCACGGTGCAACAATAAGAATTAAACGCTTCTTTCCTTTTGTTTCCATCGTAATCATTCAGTTTGAGGCTGCTGCAAAAGTTTAGCAGACCTGTCAAGAGATGGCAGGAAATGTTTCTTGCCTCACACTAGTGTCACAGCATTATTCGGAACGAGGGGCCAACCGTTTCACAGCTGCACGTCTCGCCTGTCAGTGTGAGGACAAACAGCAAACCACAAGGTTTGTGTACACACTTTTTGCACTTCTTTGCTCTATCCTTGGGTTGCTGCAACCTCACTACACGCCTGCATGTTTGTCACACGTCCGTTACATTGGCAATATTAACAAGCCCTGTTACCCTTGCGCACGGCAAGGAGGCAGTTAAAGCCAACTCGCTCTTAACTTCACCGTTGGATCGAGGTATTTAAGTTCACGCCCCGGCCGCTTTACCCTCAGAGAAAAGACCCCCCTACGTCATTGAACAAGAGGCTGGATGCGCCCCAGAGATAGTGTGGTCGATTCGGAGAGAAATATTTCAGTAGACAAGAACTGCACCCTGAACTCCAGGCCCATAGGCAAGTCAGTACAGCGACTGAGCTATCCTGGCTCGGTATAGCAATAGTTTAGTAGTAGTAGTAGCAAATAATAATAATACAGCCGACTCTAACAGTAAACAGGACATATAAACCGTGATAACGAAGAAAGAACGTGCATTTTAACTCCAGTGGACAAAATTGTGATCGAGAGAGAAGCCGAGGACATCCTGAAATACAGAGACATTACACTAGCAATACAGCGCAGGTGGAATGTAAAAACAGAAGTGATACCATTAATATTAGGGGCTACTGGAACCATCTAACAATCACCCAGACAATACCTGAGCAACGTACCGGGAAAGTACGAAATCAAGGAACTGCCAGACAACAGCCATATTGTGCACTGCACACCACTGCATAAAGTGCTGATGTACATGTAAAGGTACAGAGCATTCAGCATGGGAAATGTTGGTGCGTGTCTACAGACTGTAGCTACAGGATGATTGCAACATTGTATAGGGTACTCTGCGATACATGGTTTGTTCAGGTACGTAACTGTAAATACCCTGCATATAGATGGATAATAATAATACCCAGCGCACTGTGGCACATATTAGTCTGCGTAACGACGGTTAAAAACGTGCCCGATAAATACAGTTTGCTGTTTGCAATAGCGTATGTGGTACAAACACTCAATGCACAAACTGGCACTGTGTCCTGTCAGGGACCTCCCACCAACGCTTGAACCGCCCGCACTCATTCGGCGCTGCAAGGTCTTCTGCCTCCACACTCGCAGCTACATTTCTGAACTGTGAATGAGTGCCTTTCACGTACACTCAGCTACACACAAAGCCTGTTTTTAATGAGCATCGAACGCGGTGGTGTGCCTGGACAGCTCTGTCGGTACAGCCACTCGCTAAAGGCTGGACGGTCCGGGAATCCAATACCTGTGGGGGGGGGGGGATATTTTCCGCACCCGTTCAGAACGGTGTTGGTGTCCAAGCAGCCTCTTGTACAGTGGTTATCAGGTCTTTCCCGGGTGTAAAGCGGCCGGGGCGTGGTGTTAACCACACACCATCTAGCGCCGAGGTTAAAAAAAGAGTGGAGCTGTACTTCTACTCCCCTTTTGGGCCTTCGTGGTCTGTCCTAGCGGTGAGCTTTACCTTATAGAAGTGCCGCCCTCAATGTGACAAGGACCGACTCGGCGGCCCCGAACAACCTCACGATTCTGCTTTTATGTGGAACCTCGGTCTTCTGCCATCCAGTAAGAACGTGTGTGGAGTAATTACAGAACTTCTGTGGTTGTCGGGGCAGTCACTGTGATGATTATAGTCTACCGGGATATGATACCTTGTTGTCTGGGACACACCTGACTTTCTAAGTGGTGCAGTACCACCGACTTACGACAGGAGTGTGTTCCTACCCTGAAGAAGGGAGCAGGTTCCTTCGACAACGTCGGTAACTATCCAGCAGACTGTACGGCGTCACATCTTCATACGTTCAGTATGTCGTCGAACAAATTGCTACGGACAGCATGCGGACCGACAAGACAGGACGTGCACATTTGTACTGGGCGTCTATCAATTACATCACAGAGAACACAGCACGTCTCCATTACAAGGACTGTCAGGGTAATGCTGTTTGCAAATACGCTCTGTGAGCAACATGCTGGGTATGTGGCCGATTATGACATCGAACACAGTGCGGGTAAGCAGAAGCAGTTTGGCCAACTTCAACCACAACGTAAGACCGTCTCACACTGCTCTCTGTGACGCGGGTTGACAGCCTTCCCTGCATCACAAGCAGTTAGATCACTCCTGCCGTCCGTAAACGACTCGGAAGCGGGTTCTCCCCCTTCCACAACACACCAGCTACTGGCTCTCCCTCAACCTTCACCATTATATTCCATTGAAAACGACAGCTGGGTCACACGTGATATAAATAGAACATTACACTCATATGCTGAGAGCCCCCCAAATTCCTGATCGTGTCAGAAGTACCGCGCTGCTGCTATCTATCGACGCTTCTCGACGTCTACTGCAGCCACACAATATAAAACACAACAACGGGCGTAATAGAAAGCGTTTCAAAATTAACTGCTGTCACTACTTTCATTCGGACTGCGGCAGCGCAGCGTTCGCCGGTGTTCCAATATGCTCTGAGTCGGAGTCCATGCGTTTTAGTCCAATGTCATTAAATCTGCAGCCTGTTTTACAAGAGGGCCACAGCCTCTTCTCCAGTGCTTCATCTTGCAATTTCAAGTATTCCATTTTTTCCTTTAGTTCACACAGTAGCTGCTCACGTCTTCTTCCTCGTCTTCCCTTCACATCAATCCCCCTATCTTTCCTTCAGTAATGTGTTTTAAACGGCAGTTCCTAAGCAAGACGTTACCAATCCAGTCAGCCTTCTCTCTAGTGCATGTAGTACATTCCCGTCTTCCTCGACTCCGAAATCCTTCATTTCTCACACGATCGGTCCAACTGATCTTCTCCAGCACATTTCAAAAATGTTCAGGTATTTCCGACCTACTTTCCGAAGTGTCCACGTTTCGTCACCACCCTAAGTTACAGCAAATGCAAGATTTTCTTTCAACGTATTTACAGAAAAGTGCTGCAAATGTTTTCCTTCGGGTCACAGACATGTGTCACATCTGACAGGCACAATGGCCTGGAAGTGACAAGCAACAGCTGTGAGGTTAGCTTACGTCCATGTGCAACACCACTGACATGTTCGCTTGCTGGCTTAAATATACAAGAACCTGTTGTGACTTGAGCAGAAAAGTGCACTGGACATAAGATCAATGTTTTCTCTAAACAGTACACTTGTAGGGCAATATTTTTCGATCCTATGATTATTAAACGAGCTACCCGCCGGAGATGCACGCAATTACGCAACACGTCCGACTACACAATCGTCCCGATTTTAACAAAAATTTGAACGTGTTGCCAAATATCAACAAAATTAGTCACATTTCTTGAAAATTCGATACGCAGTTCTGCGGTTGTGACATGGCGAACAACTTTTTTGAGAACGCGCCGAAAACGGAATTTCAGTGACTGGACACAAGTGAAAGGGGGGGGGGGGGGGCGCCCGCTGCCCGGGCCGGCCAAAAAAAAACGAAGTTTTTTGAGGGTCCAAAAGATTTTTCCCAAGAAAAAAAGAGGGGGACCAAACATCCCC
>Ga0123352_10015765_pt1 | contig 12032 bp, 7 predicted proteins | sample TergutLab28metaG_FD_89700 | JGI IMG/M metagenome (GOLD analysis project Ga0123352, IMG submission 89700) | Labiotermes labralis P1 segment gut microbial communities from Petit-Saut dam, French Guiana - Lab288 P1 | ecosystem: Host-associated > Arthropoda: Insects > Digestive system > Gut ...
CACACCGCCAGAGAGGATGTGACGTCATGTATATGGCTAAATACCTGAAGGGAACAACGTTAAAATCGCCATTGTACTGTACGTACGTTTCGTAGTTTATTTAATATATTCTCAGCTTCATAAGCAATAGGGCTACTCCCAATGAAGGACAACAATTAACAGCAGATCAAAGAGAAAGAGATGGCCTCTTTTTGAGACACTATCCTAGAATTTTATTGACCGGACAGGATAAAGCTCGGCATTACACGCCTTAAGACCGTAATCTGAGCCTGATGATGTTCTTTCGACGGTTGGGTTTAATATTTCTTCCGCGACAAATTCCACGAACCAAAATACGCAACAAACTTACATGAACAGACAACAAATATTTAAGCAGGCTGTTAATGTCCCTTACAGCATGTTTCACTGCTCTCCCAATTTCTGCTTTAATAGCCTTCCTTCCATTTGAAAGCCACAGAATCACAATGATTTCAGGATTTGAGGTTCTCCCTGCGCTGCTGACGCAGAACCCAGTGTCGTGGGATGTAACGAGTTTACCCCCTGAACAAAAGGCTGGGTAGACTCCAAAGTCGACCAGGACGCTTTAAAGAAAAAACAAAATTTGTGCCCCTGACGGAACTCGAATATAATTTCTTGGTCGTTCATCACTCAGCCTAGTCACTACACTGGCTGAGCTACCCTGCTACATGAATTTCAAACTCAAAGCTATTGGATATACAAAATTTTAGTTTCTAATCCTAAGTTGCGCACTGTCGGCAAGCACAGATACGATAATTGCTGTCTAAGATCCCAGCCATGTGACGTCAGAGGGCCGGTTCAATTTCTGGGCGTTCGTAGCATCATCAATCCGTGCCATCGTGCGGCAGATGACGAGAACACAAAAAGAAGAACGGGTAAAGTGACCATCTACGAAGCGTTCCTTCAGAAATATCAGAACGTTAGTCTGCAAAAACTAGCATCCTACTGGTTCGTAACCAGTGGGGCACGTCGCGTCAATATGACGGAATTATTCAGAAGAGTAAGCATGGAAAATATAAAGAAAGTTTTCAATATATCTCTGCCTTCAATTATTACTGCATCACGATTCCAGTTTTCGCTGCCTTCACTTTGCATGTTTCCAGAGTCGTCACTGAGGCACACCAAACAACTTAGTGTATGGTAAGGCAGGCCGTTTCTATTCGGGAAGTACCTTATTCGAATCTCGACTACATTACTAACTTCATTCTTCCCCCTCCCCCCTGGTGAATACCCAGATACTACAATTATGTATTCCATAAACGTCCCCGTTTCAAACCTCACCTGCACGTCAATCACAGCTACATCCCCATCTCAGCGCACTCCATTCATCTCAGCGGTCGAAACAGCAGCGCTGATGTAAAACGCACCTCTGCACAAGAATCTTACACCGGGTACTTACATAACAGCAACTGGACTCTTAGAAGACTAGTACAGTGTAATTCACCGTCCGCATAAACACTGCGACAAATACTAGACATAAGACAACAATTACGGAAACCTGTTAATGGGCGTGTCTGGGGCAAGACAAATAGGCAGCCGTACCTTGAACAGACCAGGCGCATTTAATAAGGACTTCTTCACGATACTTCAATATTCACTGACAATGACCCTCCTTCAATTTAGGTATTATTATTTTTATAATAATAATAATTATTATTATTATTATTATTATTATTCATGTGCTTTTTTCACTTATTACACACACTGCCCTCTTAGGATCGAGGATTAACTTCTGAAACTATATTGTTACGCCATGCCGGCCGCAAGAGCAAATTTTCTTCTTCTTCTTCCTCTCCTCCTCCTTCTTCTCCTTCTGTGGCTCCACTATCCAACAAAGATAAGCGTCTACCCAGTTGCTCTCTTCCATCCATCCCCAGCGTACGTTGCTTGTCTCAAATTCCCATCTCTCTTATGTCATTCTCTACATCACTTTTCCATCTAGCCTCGGTTCTCCCCTTGGGTCGTTCTTGTCGTAAGTTGGCTTAGTGTATTTTCTTGCTGTTTCTTGCCCCGTCCGTTGTAGACCTCCCATCCATCTGAGGCGCTGGAGTTCAAAAAAGGTGCCAATGTTGGCGTCCTTGTATAATGCCAAACCAAATATAATCCCGAACATATTTCAGACCCGCAGAGACGGTACAAACACATACATAAACCAGACTTAAACTACGATTGGTGATTCGACACTGGAGTATTTAATAATGATTTTTCAACTGTAGCGGTTATACAGAATGTGGCGAAATCAACTAGTAAATGACAAATTGGAAACGATATGAAAAGAAGTTTCCAAGACCAATCAGAAGGCACTAAAACTCCGAATGAGTGAGGAAACTCACGAGAAACTCAGTCAGGATAGCATGCGTACTCAGTTCAGCTTTAGCGGGCTCTGAGAGTGGAACGTGGCATTAAGACTGATTACTGACTATTCTGGACCGCGAAAATCGGCTTCGTTTTTTATACCATTACTAATCGATATTTGATTGCGTTATCGTCTTCAGGTGCATAAAAGAGAGAAGAAACCTAATCCAGTGACGCACCTTCTCCACAAGACAAAAAGTCTCATCTTTACAATACTCGTATCTTTATATCATTTAAAACTGAACAACAATCCCACTTTTCGAAATGTTATGCTATCACGGTAATGACAATGTTCAAAACACTACTGAACCAGATGGTCACGTCTTCTGCAGTAATCCTTGTTGCTTAGGTAACTTTTGACGAATGTGTTCGGGAACTCCTTGCAAGCCGAAACTGGAGCCGTTCCGTATCTCATCTCCTGGAACTTGACAGTTCTTGCAGCTTCTCGCAGCGGTCGATCGGACATTGGCCGCCGTGAAGTTTTTGGTTTGCTCTGACGCGGACCACACAATGGTTTGCAATAGTTTCAGTTAGTCACGGGCCTGCTAAGCCGTTATGTTCCATGAAGTACATAATAGGCTCCGGTTATGTACAGTGCATGACGCAGGTAACTGCTTCACCTCTTCTCTGAATCCTGCTTGGACCGTAGCGAAAAAATTCAAATGAATATCCCTTATCAGAAGACCGATTATAATTGGTTACTGAAGATTAGGTAATTGCAAGTACACCACCAGCTGTGACTTCATCAACTGACAAACAGAACAAACAGCATCGTGCAGGTGTATCATGTGACTACTGTGTATAGGCTACTGGAATTAAACATTCTCCCTCCATCTTTGATATGAAAACAAAGTGTGACAGGCTTATGCCACTTGTTTCTTTCGATTCTGATGCCATATCAATTACTGTATGACCACAATGTGTCCTCAATACGACCTCACTGTACAAAAGAGCAATGTGGAAAAGTGGAGTGGAATGCTCCCATGAAGTGTTTTTTTAATGCGTTCCATTTATGATTTTGCCCACTTTCTTGTCCTCGGGACGTTTATTTATTCCAAATAGAATGACACAACGAAATATCCCACAGAACACCCACTAAATAATAGTATTTATTAATGCCTGTAATAAATGAAGCAGGATGGTAGAGCGATACTTGGCTCTTTCAAATAGACCACGACTGTCTACTAGCAACTCCTTACATGAGAAACCGCATTCGAGTATTTGGCCCATACATTCGGTACGTATCGGTTCGATTGCCAGACACACAAACTGAGGCTATGGTGTTCGTCCGTCTCTCCCGCCAAGTTCTATAAGTGCATCTTAAAGTAAGCTGTGGCCACTCCCCGCCATTCAGTACTACCCTACAATTCGATGCTCTACAACGCACTCAGGTGAAGTACATCGTTAAATAAAATATGAAGTAATCAATTCTCAAACTTCTTGACATAACAGAAGGACACGTCACCACATTCGTCGCCATGTGACCTTTAATTTAAATTTAAAAAGCTACATATTCGCAGACTACAAAAAAAAAATGTTTGGAATGGCGAAGGAAGTATTCCAGCACCTGAGATCAACACCTTCCCCAGAGTCTGTCATTACAAGCCACTGGAACACGTATCACAGCTACAGGACGTGCCAGTATATTAATCGTGAAAAGCCAGAGGAAAGCTTTATCTTCAAAGACAAGTTCATAACGTTAAAGCTCCAAGCAGAATTCAAAAAACCTACTTCCTTAAGACATAGAAGTCCAGTCCTTCTACACACAAACACACATGGCAGGTGGCCGTGCTACTACAACTGTTGTTTTATTTTCTTCATGAAGAATGTAGTTTAAGTTCAGTTCTCTATAATACGCATGCGTACGTCTAGCCCATAGACAATCGAGTTTTCGCACTATCGTCATGTTTGTAATTACTAACTTGCAAACAATATTTCTTACATATGTAGATACGATTCTGGTCCACTGACATGCATAGCTAGTGGTTAATTACAGTCTATTCATTGCCAAAAAATAAAAAGCTACAGAAGATGATGGCGACAACCACATTTATTTTATACTCTACCAAGACACGCAGTGTACGTATAACGTAACATTCAGGCACGATCCTGCAATCGTTGTTGCAGTGGAAATGCAATAAGAATTACATACTCCGAGTGTGTGTTGGCAGCCTTAGGTATCCAGCATGTAAAGCGCATGCGCCATATTGTCATCTGTGGCTTGTCTGGCTCTACTATAATTTTCCACATTATCTCATAAAAGGCACGATTTTCTGGGGGAAAAAATTATTGAACATGTAATGTGTGTATCGATTTTCTCTACAACGTTTGTCTGAAACATTTCACACTCTAAGAAGAAACGAGCGGCATGTGATCACAAATGTTTATTGGTCTTCATGTAAAGTACCACTTATCCGTGTCCGATTTTAATTAAACTTGAATTTTCTTGGCAGATTTTTTAAAAATACTCAAATATCAAACTGCATGAAAATCAGTCCAGTGGGAGCCGAGTTGTTACACGCGGACAGATGGACGGACGGACACGACGAAGCTAATATTCGCTTTCCGCAATTTTGCGAACAAGCCCAAAAATACTCACATTACCCGAAGAGATGTTTCACATTTTCCCAAGATCTGTTCCGTACATCATGTCAGGACGCTATCTCAAGAGTCGCTACGGTTTCTCCGGCGCTCGTTACATTGTTACCACCGAAAGCAGAATGTTAGGAAATACAAAGTTTGATGGTTTCCAATGGCATAACTTTAATATCAAGTTTCCTGAAAATCGGCTGATTGGCTCACAAATTGAGAATGGGTGGGCGCCCAACGCCGACAGCACGACGAACTCAAAAGCCTAATTTTTACGTTTTAACGAAGGCAAGTAGGCCAAAGAACTCGGTATTTTTTTTTTCCTCACAGAATGTATTTATACGTTTCACGGACACAGTACTTCTCTGCACAACATTAACCAGGACATACTTGCAATAAAGACGTTGTGTTTCATATAAGGTGGGGACTGCATTTGTAAATATTCATTATTCAACTTAGTGCTGCAGAGAGTTTATGTGACGCAATTCGCATTACAACAGTCACAGAACATTTGATGAAAAGTCTGTAAAATGAAGGCTGCACTAAAACCGATATGAGACTTGTTAGAAGCAACAATGCCGGTCAGGAAACTTTGTTTTGGAGATGAGAGAAAATAAATACCGATGCCATCATAAGAGTATCATTTGTACCCATCAAGGCAGGACGCTTCAGGAGGTGCCTATTAATGCTACGCTGTCTCGGACGACACACGACGTTTACATTTCTTGTCAAGCGTATAAATCCCTCCCATCATACACACATACATAACCGTCAAGTGAGATGTGCTATATGTATTCATGTAATTAATGAGTTGAATTTTTCTAACTTTATCAACAAAATATATCGTCACAGATATCTGCTGTAGTAAATTGTACACGAATTAATCCTGCAATGGCGGCCTGCCTAGACCTCAACAGCAAATATACAAACATCAAAAGAGTCCGGCATAGCAACTGCAAAACGAACAGCGTAAAAATTGTATCTTCCTTCCGTCTCCAGTGGCCTTGGCATCAGAAGGTTGCAAGATGTAACAGAAAATTCTCCCTATCACCTACCCACCTACCTAGCTAGCCAGCTCCCTAACTAACCAACCAACTTCACAGTACACCCAGCCCTTGTTTTAAGCCTGCTTGCTTTAACAATCCTTCCCAATTTACACCACTTCTTAATTTGCGCTCTATCATTTCGTTGTAACGGCTGTTGGCTGCCTGCGTTCTACGACGCTAACCTTTTATTTCCGATGGGAATAACACTTTTATTTACATTTTTTATTCGTGGGCCGGGACAGCTCAATTGGTATAGCAACTCGATACGGGCTGGACGATCCGGGGATCGAATCCCGGTGGAGGCGAGATTTTCCGCACCCGTCCAGACCAGCCTTGGAGTCCACCCAGCCCCCTATACAATGGGTACCAGGTGCCTTCCGGGATAAAAAAGCCAATGTGTGGCGTTGACCACCCACCCGCACCTAGCGCCGAGGTTAAAGGAAGAGTAGAGCTATACGTCTCCTCTCCCTCTGAGCCTTCGTGGCCTGTTCTATAGTGAACTTTTACCTTTTCCTTTTTTTATTGAATTACGCCTTTTCAGTAACGCACTCAGGGTATACGACAAGGGCTGGGTGTACAGGCTGTTCCTTGTAAATGCGAGATTTGAGGTTCTCAGAAATCTCGTCATGAAAATTAGAGTCTTCTGGGATGTGATGCCATATAATTTAGTACAGATTTACCAATATTTCTAAGAAAACTGCTGCCTTAGTCACAGGGTACACGAATGATGGAAAGTCGGTAACATCCACCAGATAATACGCAGTTACAACCCAGAGAGCAGTAAGGTAATTCCTTCAAAATTTTGTACGTAGTCATTCGCATATTCAAGAAATTACAGATACTCCTCGACTAACGCAATTTCAGACTTACGCAATTTAAAAAAAAATGAAAATAAGCTGGAATAATAACACCTTTAAAACGTAAGCCGAATCTGTCTTTGTGGGAACGAAAGCGCAACGAGACGAAAGTGATGAAAGCATACTGCTGGGCGATAACACAGGAAGCAGGATGGTCAAGTTGCGGCCGATCAGGTTCCAGTGTGCTGGAGATTGGATTTTTAACTGGGCTCCCTTGCACCTAAACATACAATTCAGCAAATGCACCCTCATTTCCGCCTTGCACAAAACTTGCCTTGTTCCGGGCCTTCCGAAACGCATCCACTGCCTAAGTCGGGGAGTGTCTGTATAAATACGTCAGTTCACCAGTGTGTCAGCAAAAGTACAGCTCACCTGAACCAGATCAACTGAACCCACACCCCATGCTACTAATAGCCAATATTATAATCCTTGACTAGCAACAACAACGCCATACCGACTGTAGCTACGAAAAACGATAAGGAGCTCATCTAACCAATAATGTCACTACTAAATTGGTTACCAGCTGATTTATATTCAATTTATGTAACAAAGTCTTCTCAACTGTAGGGTCGTTTGTGAATGAATTAGGAAGATAAAGTAAGCGGTCGCGGGCACTTTTAGGTCACCATCCTGACACTTCCATTGAGGTACTGAGGGACAGTACAAACTCTAGGTACGACAGTCACCCTCCAGACCAAGATTTGAAACCAACAACTACCGAATAAGAAGTGGGATTTCTAATATACTGGTTACTTGTGCCTTCCCAGATGACTCGTCAAATCAACGCAACGAAGCTTTTTTATCGCATTCTAACCACTTGTTCCACACAAACTGAACTACTCAGCTACTGTAAGTAGCGTTTCAGACGCATACATTCAACCGCGACACTGCAGATACGTCCAAATGAGAGGAAGCGCGAACGCACATTCATTTACACATGCAATCGATGCGCGTTATAAATCACTGCAACATTTCCTACCAACGATTCACAGGCGTTGATATCAACTATTACAAGCCTCCTGTAGCTGTACATGCTCATACTCTGAAACGCGCTACTGGAATTTTAAACATTAGGCATGGGCTGGAAACAGCTCTGTGTGGCACTGCAGTCTACAAACTGACAGGGCTAGTGTGAGCAGTATGAGCATAAAACCTGCTTGTACGAGTACTGGAACAACACAGCCGTGACACAACGAACTCTCCAGTGGATACCAACAGCACAGATAATGAACAGAAACCCGACGTTTCGGATACTGACTCGGCTTACAATCAGGATAGATGACGTAAGAATGGGCAGGAGAAAAGAGAACAATAATCTTCAAAACGTGTACCCGTCATGTAATGATAAATTAATCTTCCACTATTAAGCATAGTTTCTCTCACTGTTTAGGTTATGTGGCGGTGAAAGGCAGGAACATCATGAGAATGACAGACGCTTTCAAGGGATCTAGAATGGAATACTGTTAAACACATTTCGACACATAATTTCGAAAATTTCAGGGGGAAATTCAAGAAAATCACGAAAACTTTTAGTCGGGATAGTCAGTCTCCGGGTAGACATTCTAACTCCGAAACACCCGAACACGAACCACTGAGGCCAACCATACGCTCGCGATTTTCCGTTATTCAGCGTATGAATGTTCAGTCACATTATGACAAGACAGGTATGACAAGTTGCATACCAAGCAATAACGTGGACTTAACATAGATTTCGTCCGAAAAGGTCCAGGAAAGGCACAGCCTGAGACGTGCTGCAGTAGACGAGACGACAAAATTAACATGGACCTTACAATAAAGGTAGAAGTAGGAGGTGTAAACTGAAGAGAACGGAAACGACATCAGGGTCAACAGAAGCGAATTTTTTTTTACGCGATTAACGACTATCACATGGTCAAGTATTCCGCTTCAAGAACTTACATTATTTTGAAGTTTTCAACTCAGTGCATTCTTGCAGTCAATTTCTTCTTTTTATTCTAACTAAAGGCAAATAATATGCTAAATACATATATGAGTCACCTATTACCTCCTACATGTTCCTCTGTTCCTCTGACACAATAACAGGAACAGGGTCCTCTCAAGAAATCCACACTCCTACGGACCCAAACACAGCTGGATAAAGTGATCATATATTGCCAATATACTAATAAATAGCAGGAACCAACAGATATTAACGTGATGCAATAAGGATTTTAACCAACATTTCAGATTCTTAAGATACAGAAGAACGAACTACATATTGTTTTAAACACTGTAACAAGTTTAAAGTTTTGTTGGTTCATATTATACGGACTGTAACAAGTATCGTAAATTTAAAAAAAAACAGGGTATACTTTACATTTTACAGCACAACCAATGTAATATTGCAGAAAGCATAAACTTCTTGAGCAAGTAACGCAATTGTCTCCCTGAAGAAGGTGTAACAAAAGCCGAAACATGTAGGATGTAATAGGCGATAAATACAGTGGGGTATGCTAGAATGAACGTAATTGGTTCTAGAACCTCGTTCGTTATAGCATCTGTTCGTTCTAGCATACATTGAAATATATGTACTTAGGGGTAACCCGTTTCAGGCCCACAGCCTAGAGCAAAGTTACCATCAAAAATATAAGTGTAAAAATAATATAAAATTAATTTATTTAACTTTTATGTACTGAACATGTAAATTTGAAAAGCATAAAGAATCTTTCCTTACTGAAAACTATGAACAAACTTTCCCTAATAAAATCATAAACAATCTAACGCACATGAAAAGCATAATCAGTCTTTCCCTAGTGAAAACTATAATCGAACACGTTATGGGCATGCGCGTGCTACGATGTATTCCTCCGTGTTCGTTGCATCATCCTATTTAATTGATAAAAACTGTTCGTTGCAGCATTCGTTCGTTGTAGCATCGTTCGTTGTTGCATTCCCCACTGTATACATGTATTTAACACATTATGTGCATTCAGTTGGAATAAAAAGAAGAAATGTATTTAAATTATAAGCAATTACAGAATAAAGTGCCGAGAAAGATAACTGATCACAGGAGGAAAGATGCAACAAGTGAGTGTAGAAGACTGCATGCTGAGGAGATTTCTGATCTCTACTCCTCACCAAATATTATTCGGATGTTCAAATCAAGCATGCCGGGCTGCGGCATGTATGAAATGAGAGGTGCATGTAAGGTTTTGGTGGTAAAACCTGAGACCACTTGTTAGACCTAGGCGTAGATGTGAGAATAATACTAAAATTGATCTTCAAGAAATGGTACGGGGGCATGGACTGGATTCTTCAGGCTCAGAACAGGGAGAGGTGGCGGGCAGTTCTCAATGTGATTATGAAATTCGGGGTTACAATAAACGTGCAGGGAATTTGACTAGGTGAAGACCTATTAGCTTCTCAAGAATGACACTCCTCCATTTAGTCAGTTAGATAAGTTAGTTAACATAAGCCCTCACAACTAGCCCAACGATCCCCAAAATTTCTAGTGTCAAAACATCGTATATAAAGAGCATTCTTCGTTGCATGCAATTCACAAAATTTTTTCCAAATATGGGATTTGTATACAGAAACCCTCAACCTATCCATAATATATAAATAACCAACAAAATGCGCTTCAGTGTTTATGACGTATTTCAGTCACATTTTCCCCACAACATGTTTCGGCCGCTATTGTGGCCATCTTCAGGGTGAATACAAAGGTACAAACGTTCTTAGTCGTGTCGCCGCCACTCTATAACAATTAAAAATTATTATAATTTCTGTTAAAATTATATAAGTAGTGTCACTGTAGGTTAGAAATGGGCAATGATTAAAACTGGGAGTTAAAATTGTTAAGACTGTGCGGAGTGATGCTTGATGCACGGGCATATGATGGGCATATAAGACATTGAAAGTATAATGTAACACTGAGGCACGTTCGTAGAACAACTGTTTCAGTGGAACAGCAATAAGTATTCAATATTCTGAGTGTGTGTGTGTGTGTGTGTAGCTTCTAGTATCCAGCACGTAATGCGCATGCGTCATACTGTAATATGTGACATGTCCGGCTCCACAATATTTTTCCGTACCTCATAAAAGGCAAAATTTTCGAAAAAAAAATACTGAACACAAGATGTGTATTTTTATTTTCTCTACAAGTGTTGCTTGAAAATGTCTCATTCTAAGAAGAGTTGAGCGAGACATGACAAAAATGTATATTGGTCTTCATGTAAAGTACCCTTTATTCTTGTCCGATATTAAGTTGTATTTTCTCTACAGGTTTTCGAAAAACAATAAAATAAAAAATTTCATGAAAATCCGTCCAGTGGGAGCAGAAATGTTCCATGCGGACGGACGGACGGACATGTATGACGAAGCTAACAGTCGCTTTACGCAATTTTGCGAGTCCTCTTACAAACAATTTCAATAATAAGTACCAGAACTGCACTAATTAAACCGTTGTTTAAGGTGAGTTCCGCTGAATGTCCAGACGCACGACCATGAGACAGTTTACCAATGTAAATATATAATGACAAGCATGCTAATTGCGTTTAAAAATGCAATATGAACAAAACCATTCTGAACTACCAGTACAGGGGAACCACCGAATCAGCTTATCTTCATGTTTGTACGGAATGGACCATCGGCATCGCTATAGACTAATGTTGACCGAAGCTCCCATCAATCACCCAGGTCTCAGGCAACCGTAAGTACACGCAGTATAACCAGCAAACACAGACTGTGCTGCTGGACTCTTGAAATGAGCTGCTGTAACACTCGGTTATCACAGTCCGATATGAATTATGACTGATGACGTGGTCTGCTGCCAGTAACCCTGCGGTAACGTGATTATATTGTTAACATGTCAAGTATTGCAGACAGCGTATGTTTTGACAATTCAACAGGACAAGAAGACAGGCAATGTACGTACAACGTAACACTGAGACGCGTTCGTGCAACCATTGTTGCCGTGGAAAAGCAGTATGTAATAAATATTTTGCGTGTGTCTCTGTATTCTTGTCTTCGTTAACCGGCACGCAATGCGCATGCGCCGTATTATATTGTCAGCTGTGGCCTCTTTGGCTCTGCCGCATTTTTCAACATGGTCTTATAAACAGCACCACTTTCGGGGGGGGGGGGGGGGTTTACTGACACAAAAATTTTTTTTAATTTTTCTTGCACACCTTTTTTAAAAACTCCCCAC
>Ga0123352_10015766_pt1 | contig 12032 bp, 13 predicted proteins | sample TergutLab28metaG_FD_89700 | JGI IMG/M metagenome (GOLD analysis project Ga0123352, IMG submission 89700) | Labiotermes labralis P1 segment gut microbial communities from Petit-Saut dam, French Guiana - Lab288 P1 | ecosystem: Host-associated > Arthropoda: Insects > Digestive system > Gut ...
CTCCACTTTTTTTTTAAATTAATGACATTTTCCCCCCTTCTGTAAGTTTCGGAGACCCAGCAGCATACGCCCCCCCCCCCCCCCCGCCCTCTGCAGGAAATGATGGACACGCCACTAGACCCGCTATGCCTGTTAGTCTTACTATCCAAATTCTTTGTCACTTTACAACATAATCCTCAGAAATCTACAAGCATATTGAATACATAAGCTTACATAATATAAATTTGTTTAGACTGTACTTGGGACCGGGGTAACTCAATCTGTATAGCGACTCGCTACGGGCTGGACGGTCCGGGGATCGAATTCCGGTGGGGGCGAGATTTTCCGCACCCGTCCAGACCGGTCCTGGGGCCCACCCAGCCTCCTATACAATGGGTAACGAGTCTTTCCCGGGGGTAAAGCGGCCGGGGCGTGGCGTTGACCACCCACTCCCATCTGGCGCCGAGGTTAAGGAAAGAGTAGAGTTATACCTCTGCTCCCCTTCTGGGCCTTCATGCCCTGTTCTAGGGTGAACTTTACCTTTACCTTTACCTTTAGACTGTACTTGCATTGCAGTGTACAAGAGTTATGAACACTTTGCAAGACTCTGTGCCTTCTTGTCATATACATTCATCACGGTTTCTTTTGTTTCAGAGGTATCTGTGGTCTACAGGAATGTAACATGTCATCTGAAATCAGGGTTCCATTAAGCTTCGACTCTAGGCAATAGCATGTCCTAGGGTTATTAAACAGGCAAATTATTAGAATACTGACCGCATAAACGTACGCCAGTCATTGTTATCGATGTTCCTCTTAGGCACTTTCCCCAGCCGCAACACCTGAACTGAAAACTGACTCCTTCAACCATCAAAATATACGAAAAATTACTGGACGCTAAGAATGAGCTGTATCGGAGAAGGATATTGCAGCATAGCCAAAATTTGTTAGAGATGTCTCGAGCCAACATATGTCTACATCAGACGTATTTCAGTCGTCGAAACATCAAGGGCAGAGTTCTGGTATTCCGGTAGATGCGTCAGCCGTTAAAGCATGCTGCGTGTTGGCAAGGATATTCCTGATCATTGCAGAATACTGAAGATAATTTCGATAACGAATAATATCTCAGCAACCAGAAACATCAGGACGTAGCATTGTCCTGCCTCACATCTTCCTGCTCTGTTATCGTCTTCATGCAGTAGGTGCATATTCATAAAAGTCACCGAAGGTACAAATTCCACTGCCCATAAAATCCAAATATTCATTACATTTATGGCAACAACGCGCAGTTTGTCCTTAGTTTAAGGGACAGTAAACTATTCTACCTCTTTACACCTCATTTCTTCTCGTTTCTAAGCATAAAACATATAGAATGTTCTCCAACCTTCGGATTTATCGACCAAAACTTTTGTCGCATATTTTTCTAATTTCTCCCATGTGCACTACGTGCCCCCCCCCCTCCAACTTATCATCAGATTAAAATTAAAATATAATTTAAAGCTGAATTTATACTTCGGTCAGCAGGGGCCAGATAATATGCCAGTTTATTTTTGCGCGTATTAAAAAAATGCCTGGAATTTATTATAGATTTCTGATGCTCTCCAACTCTCATAGTATTATGATATTAATAATGTACGTCAGCACAACTGTTTTTATTATACAAGGTAATTACATAGGCTACATGTTTCGACTATTGAACAGTCACCTTCAGGCCTATTCTTTACAGGTAAGTCAGAGGATGCTGTGCACACATTGGGATTTCAGTGTGTTTACATCAGTGAAATACTTAATCCAGATCATTTATCTAGGAAAGTAAACGTGCGAAGCGCGTAACTAAGTGGTTAAAATACATTTCAGATTCCTTTTAAAATAGTGTATTGGCGTTTACCAGTTAAAAATGTTCCCGTTACCCGTTTTAACCGGTAAACGCCAATACACTATTTTTAAAAGAAATTTGAAATGTATTTTAACCACTTAGTTACGCGCTTCGCACGTTTACTTTCCTAGATAAATGATCTGGATTAATTGTTTCACTGATGTAAACACACTGAGATCCCAATGTGTGCACAGCATCATGTGACTTACCTGTAAAGAATAGGCCTGAAGGTGACTGTTCAATAGTCGAAACATGTAGCTTATGTAATTACTTTGTGTAATAAAAACAGTTGTGCTGACGTACATTATTAATATCATAATACGTATCCAAGCACATCATGATGCCTCCATTCAAACACGAATATATTGCAGTTCATACAACGTAATTTCAACAACAGAGTCTCACTCTAGGTATAAATATAGCTTTGACGTCTGGAAGTTAGGAGAGACTACAGAGCCAAGGGATGTTATAGATAAGAAGCAGTGTGACTTATAGCCTGTCTGCACCTCTTAAGGTTTCACTTCACAGTCTGTCGGTAATAAATCATTATTCTTGCATACACCCTATAAAGAGCATAATCGAAGTTTAAAGAAGCTTATTTGGGAACGGTGTTCCATATAGCTGTCCTTTATGAGGCACAAGTTATTCAAAAGTTACATGTGCAGTTTTAACGAGTTGGTAATTTGCAGTTAATGGACAAGGAAGCGTCACCATATGCAATTACTGAACTCAAAATGAAACTAAACCCGATATGCGTAATATTTTAGTATTTTAATGCATGACAGAGCAGTATAGTGTCCCAACAGGGAAAAGACGAGTGTAACACAATCACCGGCTTCTATAAACACAACATCGTTAGGCAATGACGTACAAGCTTTGAATAATAGAACTCAGCTATGGTTTGGCGAGTTTCACTGCTGAGATAGCCCAGTCGTTATAGTGACTGGGCTACGGGGCTGAACTTTCAATGAATCGGCGTTAGATTTCGCAGAAGCAAGTGACTTGTTTCTTCTCCAAAGCTTTCAGATCGTCTCTGCGTCCCCTCAGGGTCACACTGAATGTGCGTTAGGGGCTACTTCCCCGGTGACAAAAAGGGTCACCTCTGTATAGCACCTGGCTAAGAATGCATGGAGTCACCTTTCATTCCCCTATATACCTGGATGGCCTGGAGGACTTCACCTCTCCGTGATATAGTTTATCCCAGGATGCTGCACAAATCTGGAATTGAAGACGTACGGATGTAATCGTGCCAAAAATTCGTTAAAGAGAGGTTTATTCAAAGCAGAAAGTAAACACGGTACATAGGCGTATAAAATACATAAAAATAAAAAAATTAGTAAATATTGTCGACATCAAATGAAGTCAGATAGGTGTTATGTTGACACGACCCACGATCAATCGAGTTTTATAAAGGAAACAACAAAAATTTCTCATACGCAGTTGAAGGTAGTCATATTAGAAAGCAAAAGCAGTAAATACTATATATATATATATATATATATCTAAGGGGCCGATCACGGTAGTCGTGCAGTCTCAGGCGTAGGTCTGTGGCAGCTCGAGTGCTGGGCTTACCAGTTTGATTTCCGCGAACGCATGTTCGTCTCTGGTGTCAGTTTTGTGGGCAGCGGCCTTTTCGACAAGCTGGTCACTCGTTCAGAGGAGTCCTACCGGGTGTGTGTGTGTGCGTCTGCGTGTGTGTCTAATCGCGTGTAATCTACAAACCGCAATGAGGAGGTGTGGGCCCGAGATGGGCTATTACGCCACATATAACAGGACCTCCATAAAAATCTTGCTATTTACACCCACAGCATACAGGTTACGTACGTAAATTAATGATTGTATTCTTACGTTCTTCATAAAATGTGAAAAATTGCAGGAACCTGTAATGAAATACCAAGTTGGGACTGATCGAATTTGCACGTGTAACAGTGAGGTTCACACTAAAGCAGTTCTGTCAAGGTTTATTCGTATCCTACAACGTGCAGCGCTGTTCACACGCGTGTGAGTGGGCGGGCAGACAGCGCTATGCGTTATTATCACGGCCGCATAAAGGTACATCCGCCTTCAAAATTATAGCCTTTAAAATTTCCTACAAATTGGAACAAGGTAGGCCACAACGATGTTCGCTGCCGTCGCCTGTTGCACAAGAACAATGTACAAAGTAGGAACAAAAACTGAGGTCTGGAGAAGGTTCCGGGCTCGATTCTCAGTCCAGAAAATAGCTATGTTGCCTAAAATTTTCCGTGGTCTTTCTTGCTACCTTCTTCAAAATAAGCGACCTCTTCCACCCATTACCTGTACAGTTTATCATTTATAACCATTCTACCAATTCTAAGCAATGACGAAATAAGGCAACTAGTATCGATTATGAACAACTTTTTGTTATCGACTGATACAGAAGGCGACTGCACTAACGTTTATGACAAAAGTTGTTATTAACCTACGTAGGTATTGGTCTAAAGTGGCTGTTTGTGTCCGATTTTAATCAAACTTCAACTTATCGGCAGATTTTATTAAAACCCTCCAACATAACCTTTTATGAAAATCCTTCAAAAGGGAGACGATTTGTTCCACGCGAAAGGAAGGACGGAGAGACATGGCATACGCATATTTTTGGAATTTAACATTCATAGGTCCGTGCATCATTAATATATTCGCAGAGTACAACCAACAAGATGCAACGTTTCACAATTTATTTATTTCTGTAAGACGCTCTACGTGTTTCAGTCCGTCGTAATCAGGAGCTCAAAACTGCAAATACAGCGTCAGGTATTTGTCAGACCGTTACTGCTACCTGCTGCTAGCCTGGCCAGGCTAGCAGCAGGTAGCAGCATTGGTCTGACAAATACCTGACGCTGTATGCGCAGTTTTGAACTCCTGATGATGGACCAAAAAACCCGTCTGAAACATGTATAGAGTCTTACAGAAATAAATAAATTGAGAAACGTTGCATCTTGTTGGTTGTACTCTGCGAAAGGATTTTTGGAACTTCGATAATTGGTCTAAAACTGAGTCCGCACCACACAGTAAGCGTTTACAGTCCCGATTACAAAAAAGAGTCGGTCAGTACTGAATATAAAAATAATTGTTGTTTATTATTGTAATATTAAGAAGCGCGCACGCACACACAGACACAGACACACACACACACACACATATATATATATATATATATATATATATACCGTAGGGAAAATGTACATTTTTAAATGTTAAATTAGTTTTTACGTGTTGTTACTAATGTACTGTCAGTATGTGGTAAGTGTGTCATTAACAGATGTGAAATGCGCGATTATTAAAACGATGCTAGTATAGTTCTCCGGTTAATATTTCAAACTGCTTTTTAACACACATTCTAGTCTGGAGGTCAGGGTGGATTAGGCAAGACATTTCATCTATAAAACAGACTTCGTACGCGTTACGAGGTAACCCAGATTCTGTAGATGATCTAATTCTATCTTGAGAAACTGTATTATATAGATATATTTCATTTGCATAGGATGTGACTATGCAATCATTTATAAACAGCTGTTCGTAAACCCGTTTTGGTCACGAGATGTTTACCGATAAAATTCCCTTGCGTTGAGCAACATCACTTGTGGTAAATACAAAATAAGGAGACGAATAAAAATGTTATTAATACAATGAACAATTTCCCCAAAAATGTTCAGCCAAATAAGACAAACTAGGACTAGTCTGCAATAGCCCATTTTCGCATTTACTTAATAAACGTCGACATTAGGCAGAAATGCAGCTGATCTGTCCCAGATTCGAACAGGATCCTTCCTAAATACAAGTCACTATTCAGTTAGTTTGCTGAACAAAAGTTATCTTTTCGACGACTTAAGAACATTTCTAAACTGTATCTGCTGTCGAATGATCGTACCTCGCAGAGAATAAAGTTTGCTTCCATTACAAAAAAACAATGTACAAATGTTTCCCAGCGAAATAGTTGCTGTTTGTTGGAGTACGAAATACAATTTGTGGGGAATATAAGGAGTTTTATTGTTAAACCTGGAGGTACATATAACACAACCACTAGGCTCCAAAGGGTTAAAGAAGAAGACATCCATAGTCTATTAGAAGACATTCCAGTAAAATCGGGAGAGACCGACGAAAACAATCAATAACGTCATCAAAGACAGCAGGCATTCCGAACAAAATTCAAAAACTTTCTCTCAATATCCGAAGTGCAGAAATCCAACTGGAACCGCAGTCGGCTCGGCAATAATTTCACCTAGTTGCAGGCTTGTTAAACGGAAGTAAAATTAAGCGATCGTAACCTGTTTAAAGGTTTAGGTTTCTGTGACCGTGCATCGTGAGCAAATTGTGGAGTGAGAGAGAAAACCAAGAAGATGCAACAGTTAGATGTTTATTTTTAACAATTTCTCAACATGTTTCGGGCATCATTATGCCCATCTTCAGGAGAACACCATGTATGTTACTGCATGTGTTGTGCTGCGCTGCTTCTGCTGGATGTGGTTGGTAGCGGTTGTGGGGCGCTGCGTTGTAGGGTGCTCACACCCTACAACACAGCGCCCCACAACCGCTACCAACCACATCCAGCAGTACCAGCGCAGCACACCACGTGCAGTAACACACGTCTTGTTCTCCTGAAGATGGGCATAATGATGCCCGAAACATGTTGAGAAATTGTTAAAAATAAACATCTAACTGTTGCATCTTCTTGGTTTTCTCTCTCACTCCACAATCTGTTTAAAGGTATTTTAGCAAAATTCGTCTGACAAGACAGAGTAGAAGCATAAAACGTCAGGACAATCTAGTCGAGGGTCAAACTGGGATCGCCGAAACAGGAAGCGTGACCTGCAACAACTGTTCCGCCATCCTGGATGAGAGAGAGGGAGAGTTTCACGGCCTGCAGGAGGCGCGATGTGAAGTTATGCAAGAACAAAACGGACCCCCTGGTCTAAAAGGAATGACATGTTAATTTCTGATCCATACATCTCTAGAGGCAGGGCATGTTCTGCACGTTGCATCAGCCGTCAGAACACCGATACTTGCAGGAAGTTAAACCAACAGTCGGCTGGTCAGACGCGAAGAAAGTGATGAATCTGGAACACGTGCCCTTGAGCTAAGCATTCGAGATAACAAGCAATGAGCGATGAATGCAACAACGATGGAAGTTGCACTTCGCTTCACTCTTCACTGTAACGAAAGAACGCCAATAGAGCAACGTGCTCAAGAAAATATTTTGAACCAAGAAAGAGAAATATGGGGACAACTGCAAAACGATCAACGTAATTTTTTTACGGTACAATTTAGGGTGACAAAGGCAGCCCGTTTAAGGTGAGCGGACCTGGCAGAAAGGGTGGAAAGAAATAAAAAATATGCGGATTTTTAATCCCAGAAATTAATGGAGCGAAATCACATTTTTTACTTTTCAAAGTACAGAGGCAATTATGTGTATCACTTGCTGCAACACCTAGAGGCTCTGCATTTTGAAACACAACATATTTATGCGTTTTCTATGATTCTTACATTAAATACTTAACATTCCCCTAAACGGTGTTCACCGATTGCTTTTATAATGAACACAAAGGTAGGAACTGAGATTTGCATTAGTACAGTCAAACGCAGTCCTTAAAGGCTTAAAACGTTATCTGAAGTAGACGGTAACTAAATGAGGGTACGTTATGCATTTATTTGGCTCCGGTTAGGATCCCGTCAAGTTATTTTTGAACAAGATAGTGAACTTTTGGATTTACTGAAAGAATGGAATGGCTTACCCTGCTCAATCAGTCAGACTTTTAAGAAACATCTTACACCCTCTGAATTACACGGCGAATACAAAACAAGTGCTTAACAATATATTCTTGCCTGATAGCTCTACAGACAATATAAGCTTTAGTCAGTAGTCAAGTTCCAAGGATTTTGAATTTTATACACAAAGTGCCAAGTTCAAACCTAGAGAGAAGGCGTTTACACTCATTAGCAATAACGTGTTATCGTCGTCTGCGACGTTCCAGATTAATCACTTCAAACCATTCGTTGGCTCTGATGACACCAAAAATTACAACCATGATTTTACTCCATTCGGAAGTTGAAACAACATCAGTGAATAAATATATCTGCATAGATGCAGTCAGTTAAGTTATAAAATCAAACAACTAAGAATTACCGGACTACTTGATTTATGAATAGGTAATTCGATAAATCTGTGTACATTGTTATCTTCCTTTCTCTGTTATGTATTTATTATCTTAAGCTCATTTTACATCCCTCTCCACTCTAATTTCCCCTTGCCGTTCATTCTTTCTCAGTGTAGTTGACCACAAGTTTCACAGTACGATAGTCCTCTGTGTGGACGTTGTCCACCATTTCCACTAGTGCATTAATTAGCACTCTTCAGCCACATTTAGCTGCGTTCATTTTTTATCAGTAGCCTTCATACTAAAGAACAAGGAGATCTGTCATACAGCGAGCATTGCTATGTGGCGATTTCGTAGTGTTTGACAATTCTTAACCATCCATGCCTTTTGAAATACAACCTTAAATATGAAATGATTTAATGTTAATAAAAATCCAACCAGATGCAACAGTATGCAGATATTTATTTAGTGCAAAGTCACGCTACATGTTTCGGGTGTCACAGCACCCATCATCAGGAGTACTAAAAACTGTAACCGGAGGTTGCGGTTACCCCTGGAAAGAGCCATCTGTATCCATTGAGTAGGAGGCTGGGTGCGCCCCAGCGCCTATCTGGACGTTTTGGAGAAGAGGCAAACCTCTTCAGGGGTCAAGAATTCTTGACCCCTGAAAATGGGACCGATAGGTTGTCCCGAAACGTCGATAATAAATTACCACTATTCGCGGCCTAACAACCATGAAGAGCGCAGTTCTTATCTACTTCGCGTCGGAAGCCTGAAATCACGCTTAATAAGACAGTTTAATAATAATAATAATAATAATAATAGTTAAAGTATTTTAACGTTTTAACTGTGAAGGAGAAGCCTCTGCCTCGGCAGATTCTACCTGATGGCCGACACAAACGACCTACAACATGTTGCAGAACAAAGATGAATGCATGATCTTCGGAGTGGTGTGCTCATTCTGATGATAAAGCAGATATTGAATGCGACATTATTTGGACTTTAGTTTGGAATTCTCTTCCTCTTCGATCTCCCAAACACTGGAGACGTTTGTGCTAGACACGCAAAATCTACGTCGAAGTGACCAATCGCTTGTATGTCATATTTCCGAGAATATCTCTTGCTCTTTGACTAGCAAACACAGCGGCAGTAAAACACTTGACTGTACACACACAAGGAAAATACGGACACGCGACCGAACAATGCCGTACTTTGATACACGAACACACCAATCTCGGTATTTAATCGTCCAGCGTAGATCCAATGAATGGGATCGTTCATTCATCTGATGAGCCAATCGCCAGTCTCGGATAGATGGTAACCCGCCTCTTATACCACTTAGATAAAGTAGTTTAAATGAACAGATCATTGTTTCAGGCATTTATTTGTGTGCCGTCTGTCCTGAAGACGACATGCAAACAGCAAACGTACGTGCTGAACAGGGAGAACAACAAAACAAAAAGACAGACCACAAAGTTACGTAAACATCAAACGTGGAGGCGGATGACAGCCAGATGAGAAACGTAAATTACAAGAAAATCGGGAGTAAAAAACAGGTAACAGAAGACGAAAAAGTTATTAAAATGGACAGAGAGAAGGGAAAAGAGATTAAAGGGCATTACAAATATAATGCAACGTGCAGAAAATACCCAGAGAAGCTCCAGAGGCTGGGCATACTGTGTCTAGCATTCTTGGGACATTTTTGTTTGTGCATTTATGTACAGATTTGTTAGCACTGCAACTGCTTTAAAATGCTTGTGTCGCTTTTCATTGACAGGTTAATTTCACAGCAAAACTTGTAAATGTAACGCGCTGTAAAAGGTTACAATTCACAGCGTCACTACAAACACACTTAATTTCACACTGGGCGCCACGTCGGGGTCGTGACAGCAAATTAGGTGCTCAGCGACAACATTATGTTTAGTGACTCCATACTCGAGTACAATAAACATAGAAGGTAACAGTTAGACGGTTATTATAAAGCATACATGAATCTTTTCGTATAGAATAGGGGTGACCAGTTTTTCCTAAAGTCAGAAACTTTTCAAATACAATAATAAAACTTCTAACCGCCTGGTCACTCATCACGTAATATTACGACAGGTCCATAGCCTCTTCTAGAGCGAGTTCTTCACAGAGTGCGATCTAGTGCTTCCTCGTTCAAAGTGCAGAATCTTCTCGTTTCATTCAGGCCATCCGGCAGTTGCTTACGCCTTCTTCCTCTCTTCCAGTCACTTCTACCCTTATTTCCTTCAATAATGTGTGTTAGAAGGTAGTTTCCATGCTAGTTGTGCCCAATCCAATTAACCTTCCTTCTGTTTGTTGTATACAGGACATTCCTTTCCTCCTTAACTGTAGGTAATAATTCCTCATTTCTCACACAATCAGTCCAATTGATCTTCTCCAACCTTCTCCAGCACCACATTTCAAAACTTTCAAGGTATATTTGATCTGCTTTCTGAAGTGTCCAAGTTTCAGCACCATACAAAGCCACTAGTTTGTATGTAAAAAGGCCTAAATATATATGTACATATATATATATGTGTGTGTGTATGTGTGTGTGTGTACATATATCAAAGTGAGTGTTACTTGAATTCTAAGGAATATTATTTTAAAAATGTGATTCTTGGCGCCATTATGGATTGGTATATAAACACTATGATAAATTAACATTGCAATTAACACGTAAAATACAGTTAACAAATTTTGGAAGAAAGAATCTCCTTGTTTCAACACTATTGCAGGGTTTAAATGAATTACCTCAGTAGGCTTGCTGATAGCTGGCAAGATCACGTGACAGTATTGCGCCTCCTTGTTTGACTGATATGGAGATTGACAGGGTTGCTTCCAACGTGCAACTGGACATATCTGACGTTGTCGTAACGACTGATCTTGATCAGCCACGCACTGCGATATTTTGTTGGCCGTGGCGATTACAAGTACATGGGATGGGAACGATTTCTGCGTGGAATCCAGTGGCGTACGTAACTCAATTTCGACCATCAATGGAGATTTCTGGTCTTAACTTTAGGAGTCTTAATTTTTTATGTCAAGGTAAGAGACCGAGTTTCGCACTGTTTGGAGGGACTATGAAAATTCTGCAATAACACACAAATTTTCGCACGCACCAGCATTCAAAAAATAAATTGAAGCGCGTAAATTGAAGCTAACCATTAGATTACGGCTAACAGGCACTAAAAACTCAATAAATATAGACGTAAATTTGATGTTAGCGTGACCGTGCATCGTTGATACAATAAAATAAACAACCAACTAGATGCAACAACGACAGTTTTTTAATAACTTCAATCAGCTCGACATGTTTCGGGCGATAGTTTCGCCCATCCTCAGGAGCACTAGACTGTGTTTACAGCTTGAGGTATAATGCACTGACGATGTTGCCGGCTGGTGACATAGATGAGGTGTCACCAGCCGGCAACATCGTTGGTGCATTATACCACAAGCTGCAAACACAGTCTAGTGCTCCTGAGGATGGGTGAAACATCTCGAGCTGATTGAAGTTATTAATAAAGTGTCATTGTTGAATCTAGTTGGTTGTTTATATTATTAAAATATAGACGTGACTGAACTGTGTCCTTCACAGCTTTAAATGAACGTTACATTACGGATTCCGGTACAAATTTATACCATGCACAAACATACGTTCTCTGTTCGACACGTGTCTCATTGAGGGTTGATGGGAGGAACTGAAGTCACACGCAAATGTCGAAGGTGGAGCTTGATAGACGTAGCACCTGAACGATCTTGTGGAAATGCAGTAGCAGCGACATCCTTTGTCTACTCAATCAGTGAAGGACACGCGGCAAAAGAAAGGATTATACAAGCACAAACGGATCAAATGAAAGACGGAAAGAGAAAATAAATGGAGCGACAGAATATTTAATAGGAAACCATCAGGACGGGAAATAAAAGAAATGACGAGGACAGCAGGGGGGGGGGGGGAGGAGAACAAAAAAAATTAAGGAGAAAACCAGGGCGCAAAAATTTGGGCGCGCAGGGCCGTTATAACGCCCCAAACCCAAAAATAAACGGCAAAAGTGTTTAAAGAA
>Ga0123352_10015768_pt1 | contig 12031 bp, 9 predicted proteins | sample TergutLab28metaG_FD_89700 | JGI IMG/M metagenome (GOLD analysis project Ga0123352, IMG submission 89700) | Labiotermes labralis P1 segment gut microbial communities from Petit-Saut dam, French Guiana - Lab288 P1 | ecosystem: Host-associated > Arthropoda: Insects > Digestive system > Gut ...
CTTTAGCGTCGCAAGCACATAGAGGCGGCGGGCGCATGGTTAGCAGTGGTGCTCATCGTGTTTATGATGATAAGGGCAATTATAGTTATGTTCCTGGAGCTGAATATGTGCTTAGAGATATTGAATGGGTAGCAAGTGTTGTGTTTGATCCAAGGACTGTATTTTTAATCATCATAATATCATTTTTCTTAATTGATATTGCTGTTAGAAAATTCAAATTCAAATGGCCGTGGGAAATTGTTAGAGATAGAAGAATTAAAAAACAACTTGATGGTCAAAGAACGGCTGAATAAACTATAATACTATAAATATGTTTTTTAACTTTTTATAGCGGTAATAGTAAATATAATATAATAGGAGAGATTGATATGAAAAAAATTAATTCATTAACTAAAAGAAAAAAAATTGCCAAATATTTTGTGTGTGCATTTATTGCTATTAGCATGATGATGGGTATGCTTGTGGCGTTTAGTGCTTGCGGTGGAATGCAACATTTGATTACTCCTACAGATTTAGAATTTGATGGACCAGCAAATGTTTTGTCATGGTCTGAGGTTCCGTATTCAACGGGCGGTTATCAAATCAGAATTATTGGCGGGGGTGAGATTACGACGATTGATTTAGATGAGTATGAGAGTTATGTATATATGTGTCGTATCTGCGGCTGGATTTATGACGGTCCTCTTAGGGACCCAGCAACTGGTGAGTCGTTGGTTCCTCATACTTGCGAGCATTGCGTGGAAAATTGCGATAGTGATTTAGATAACTATCTAGACTGCCAGATTTGCAACCCTGAAGAAAGTCATTTTGTGCGCACTCAAAGAAGAGGCACTCCAAATTGGGTTGAGCTGCCTTTGCTAGGGTCTGGTACATTTCATTTGAGTGTTAGAGCCATAACTATTGACCATAGATTTTTTAGAGATTCTGAGTGGTCTAGTCCGTTAGAAATTTATCTTGCTAGAACATCAGGTATGACATACAGACGCATAAACAACGGCACAGAGTATGAGCTAACAAGCATAGGTACGGCTGGTAATAATATTACTGTTGCATCATATCATAATGGATTACCAGTTACTAGTATAGGCGACAGTGCGTTTAGGAGTATAAACAGATTAAATAGAATTGTATTAGGTTCTAATATAAGAAGAATAGGATCTCATGCATTTGCAAATGCAATGTTGTTAGAAGAAGTTTTGTTGCCGCATGGTCTTGAATTTATTGGCAACAACGCTTTTCAAGCCAATGTTTCTTTATCAAGCATTGATATTCCTAATACTGTTACGCATATAGGACAGCATGCTTTTAATGGATCAGGGCTTGTTGAGGTAAGGCTTCCGCCTAATTTGACTAGTATATCAAGTCAGCTTTTTTCTAACGCATTAATGTTAGAACGTGTTTCTGGCGGCGCAAGGGTAGAGACAATTGGCACGCTTGCTTTTAGCGGCACTGTCAACTTAAATCATATTGAACTATCAAGTTCTTTAAGAAACATTGAAAGACTTGCATTTCAGAATTCTGGGATAACTAAGATTGAAATACCTCATGGTATAAATCGTATAGGTCGTGATGCGTTTACTAATGCTCGTGAGCTAAATAGTATTAGTATACCTAATAGTGTTACATCTATTGGAATAGGTGCATTTAGAAATACTGCAATTTGGAATAATAGCGATACTGAATATGGTTTGATTTATGTAGATGGTTGGGTTGTAGGCGGACATGATAATACAATTGAATTTGCAACTGTATCAGCAGGCACTAGAGGTATAGCAGAAACTGCATTTAGAACATTTACTAGCCTTAGTGATATTTCGCTTCCTGATTCCCTTATGCACATTAATAGTGGGGCTTTTGGTTCAACAGCAACTGCGGATGCGGCTTCTAATACTGCATTATGGACTAGTCAAGCTGCAAATCTAGCTAATCACTTTATATACGCAGACGATTGGCTTATTGCAAGTACAAATTCAGCAAGACTTGATATAACTTTAAGAAGAGGGATTGTAGGCATTGCGGATGGTGCGTTGCGTGGGCATAGCCATTTGACTAATATTGTTTATGAAGGGCAAGGTGCTGGCTTTAATGATCCTGCGATTATTCCTGAAGGAGTAAGAAGTATCGGAGATTTTGCTTTTTCTGGGGCATTTATTGATAGTAATAGAAATGAAATTTTTATTGGTGTGACTAATTCACTTAGAAACTATCAAAGATTTATGACTATTAATTTGCCTTCTACATTAAGACATATTGGTGAGTCTGCTTTTGATAGTACATCAGTTAGGCGTGCTGAGGTACATGAACTTACTGAACAGACAAGAATTGTATATGCCGGTCTTATAGATTTTAGTATACCAGAAAATTTGGAAAGTGTAGGCAGGTTTGCTTTTGCTCGTATGAGATCTATGACAGAAATTACTATTCCTGATACTCTAACAGAAATACCTGAAGGTATCTTTTTTGCCAATAGAGATCTTGAAACTGTTTATATTCATGATGGCATAACAAGCATAGGAGCTGAAGCTTTTTCTACTACTACTGGGTTAAAAAATTTCGGGGTGCCTGAAAATGGTATAGTAGAAGGGGTTGTTATCCCTAATACTGTCACTCATATAGGAAGAAGAGCATTTCTTGGTTCTGGTATAGAGGGTGTGGTACTGCCTAATAATATTACTGTAATTGAAGATGAAGTGTTTAGATATTCTAATATAAGGTATGTAGATATATTTGAAGGTGTCACAAGCATAGGCTATGCAGCGTTTATGGCAACAGACATCAATACTATCACATTGCCAAGCACTTTAAGGATAATTGGTGATAGAGTTTTCTTCCATGCTATTCATTTGCATACTATTCATGTTCCTGAAGGTGTCACAAGAATTGGTGATAGAGTTTTCCAAGGCTCATTTAGATTGCATAATGTGACATTGCCAAGCACCTTAAGGACAATAGGCGACTTTGCTTTTGCACAAACTCAAAATATGTCAAGTATTGTTATACCAGAAGGTGTGACACATATAGGCAGATATTCGTTCTTTGGTAATCATCAATTACAGCATATATCACTTCCTAGTACACTTTTAGGAATTGGTGAATATGCTTTTGCTAATAGCAACAGATTGCCAAGTGTGACTTTAGGGCCCAATGTACAAGGGATTGGTCCTCATGCATTTTGGGGTACTTCAAATTTAACAATTTATTCTTCTAGATCATGGCGTGGTGATTATTGGTCAGTACATTGGAATTCTTCTCTTCGTCCTGTTGTATGGGATAGCATTATCTCTGAAAATGGAAATTATGTGACTGGAGTTAGGATTACTTATAGAATGCTTTCTGACGGAACGCTTATGAGAAGAATTGCAAATCTTGATGTTAATAGAGAAGATCAAGGAAGAAATGAACCTGTAAGAGCGCGTGATCCTGAAACAGGAGAATATATTCGTGACCCTGAGACAGGTGACTATGTTTTTGTGATGGAATATAATCCTGAAACGGGAGAGTATGAGGTCGTATTAGAATGGGTATCAGATATCAATTATGGTCTTAGTGCGCCAATTAGACAAGGAAGTATATTTTTAGGATGGTGGGCAATTGAGGGAATCAGTTTTGATAATTTAATTGAAGCAAATGGTAAGCCTGGTATAGAAGTTGATGGGGTTATTTTAGAAGCAAGATGGAGTGATTTTAGGCATAATGAGTTTGTGTTTGATGCAAATGGCGGTACGTTTGCTTGGGGACTGGATGATCCTATCATGACTATAAATGCATATCAAATTTTCTGGTCGCCTACATTCAATATTATGGCGCCAGCAGGTTCTACTGGCTGGACTTTCTTAGGCTGGTATGATAATCCTAATTTTGAAGGAGAAAGAATTGTATTTGATGCTGATAATCCAATTTATTGCAATGACGGAACGAGAACAAGATTTTATGCTAGATGGGCAAATTAATTGAATCAAAACAAAGGACATCTTTAAATTAAGAGGTGTCCTTTGTTTTATATTGTAATTATATAGATAGAAATTGACTGTATCAAAAGAAGGTTGTGTGCTTAAGTTAGAGCTTAGCTAGCTTTAAAGTTTTTTTAAAAAAGAAAAATAATCATGTAACCCGATAGAGGCGGATTATAGGTTTTGGCATCTATTTTTTATGTGCCAGAAAAAACACATAGTAGGATAGGATAACCAAAAAAGCTGGCTTGTAAGGCAAAAAAAGGTGCAAGGTACAACACGTCCAAGTAGTCCGCAAGGCGCAAGGTCATAAAACTGCTTGGACGGTGTACACGATGCAACAATTGTTTTTAATGTTGAGATTCTTTGCAGGATGACATAAAATTAGATTTTAAGCGAAGTAGTTTCTAGTGCTTGTTGAACAATTTTAAATTTTGCCATCCTGCAAAGGATTGCTTCTTTATGCCATAGGAAAAATTGATTTATTTGAGAATGCTTGGAAGCCAAAAAAACCCGTGCAATGCAAGCACGGGTCGGGGCGACTAGCCCCTTTTTTTATAAAAAGATGTTTTGTAATGTGTAATTCACTCAAGAAATATTCGTGAGTCTAGCGTGTCTAAAGTATCCCTTTTTTATCCTTATTATTTGTATAGAAATAGTATTTTTTTTTGACACGATCTTATGTGCCTAAAGGATACTTTTATTTTATATGAAAATCATTGTTCAAAAATAATAAATTATATACTATCAAAGATCTTCAAAGCCCAAAAGATAATCCGATGTGACCTCAAAAAAGTCACACAGTTTTTTAATTGTTTTTAGGTCTGGTTCATTTATACCTCTTTCATATTGACTAATAGTTCTATAATTAAAACCAATAGCTTTAGCAAGTTGCGCTTGAGTTAAGCCTTTTTCTTCTCTTAACTCTTTTATTCGTGGGATTATTTTCTCCATAAAAATATTTTGCCTTAAAATAAGGAAAATTACTTGACGCACCTTAAAATAAGGAGTATAATACCCATATGGAAAACAAAGATAAAAGAGACATAATAGATGAATTGTACTTAACTAGTATGAGAATAGAGAATATATTTGATATAGCGGATATATTGGCTGCTAGATTGGATAATTTTAATGAGAGTCGGATGGTTGCAAACAGTATCATATTTAAGGACGTTATTTTATTGCAGCAAGCAGTTGATAATAGAGCAGGAGGAGAGTATTGCGGGGGTATTGTGATTTGCTTTAATCTAAATTTTGTCATCTTGTTATGGACCTATCCTTAAAAAAATTTGTTATGCTATAATTATAAATTTATTTTGAAATATTGATATTTATTTAATTTTGAATTATGGCAGAATAAAAAACACATACTATCTTGTATGGAGCGCCTTGATCAAATTTTGAAACTTATGGCTACTCCCGAAGCATTGAATGTTAGGGAGTTTTTGTTTTTAGATAAAAAAGCGGTTATTATCAATCATCCTGATATAACAGATTCTGAAGTTGTATTTAGGGCTGTTTTAGCAATGCAAAATGCTAAGACTAGTGACCAAATAACATCTTTAAAACAAATCATTGATACTGTGCTTTTTTCGGCAGAAATTAAAGAGATAGAGGATGATGCATTAACAGAGATTTTGCTTGGTGATGCGGTGATTATTGTTGACGGGATAAAAGGGTATTTGGTCATCTCAGCAAAAAAATGGGATAAAAGGGGAGTAAGTGAGCCTCTTAATGAAACGGTAATTCGTGGTCCTAAAGAAGGATTTATTGAGGATTTTAAAACCAATATTTCTTTGCTGGCAAGACGCTTAAAGACTCCAGATTTATCAATTGAGAAAATGAAAATAGGTTCTAGGGGCAATGTTAATATAGCTTTGTTATCTATCAAAGGCATTGTTTGTGATAAACTTCTTAGCCAAATTAGAGATAAATTAAATAGCATTGATGTTGATAGTATTTTAGATAGTCATTATCTCTTACCATTATTAGAGCCGCATCCGCATGCTATGTTTAATCAAATCGGCATAACAGAAAAACCTGATGTTGCAGCAGCTCGCCTTTTAGAGGGTCGTATAGCTATTATAGTAGATGGGTCGCCTACAGTATTAACTTTGCCATTTCTTTTAATAGAAGACTTTCAAAGTCCAGAGGATTATTATTCTAGGTCAACATTTGCTACATTTATTAGACCTATTAGATTTCTTGCACTTATTCTAGCCATTATTTTGCCTGGATTATTTGTTGCGCTTCAAGTATTCCATCACAATATTTTGCCCTCCAATTTTTTAATAAACTTGCAAAATGCCACTAAAGCTATCCCGCTTAGACCGCTCCCTGAAATGCTGCTTTTATTGCTATTGTTTGAAATTATAAAAGAGGCAGTTCTTAGAATGCCAAGGGCCATCGCCATGGCAATAACTATTGTCACAGGTGTAGTGTTAGGTGAGGCGGCGCTGTCAAGCGGATTGTTTACTTCGCCTGGGTTATTAATTACTGCACTGTCTACCGTTGCATTATTTACTGTGCCAAATCAAGTGCCTGTGACAAGTTTATTAAGACTGGTATTTGTAATATTAGGCGGATTATTTGGAATCTTTGGTTTAGTGATAGGCGGAGTATTTTTGCTTGTTACACTAGTTAATTTTGATAGCTTTAATGCGCCATATCTAGCACCCATATCGCCGCTAATTTATCCAGACTTAAAAGATTCGTTTTATTTTGGCGGTACTGCTGAGTGCAAGACAAGACCTTATTCATTGCCAGGGAAAAATAAAACAAGAATGAAGGAGGATTAAATTAGCGTGACAATTTCTGTTAAACAATTTTCGTTTTTGATATTTTTGACAATGATAGGGCAAAAGCTGATTATTTTGCCTGCTTTTTTGATGGCGAGCAGCGGTAGAGACGGTTATTTGACGCTGTTAGTTATGATGCTTTTAGAGCTAATGATTGTTGCATTAATTATGCTGTCTATTAAAAGAACGGACAAAAGTTTTTTTGAGCTTTTAGATAAGGGGTTAGGGAAGACAGGAGGAAGAATTGTCGCAATAGTTATGCTAGTGGCTATGTTTGTTAAAATTTTGCTTGTAATAACGGTGATAAGAATATTCTTTAACTCTATATTTGAGCAAAATTTAAGAGATTGGTTATCTATTGCGGCTGTTTGTTTTTTAATGTTTTTTATTGCAAGTAAAAGTTTAAGAGGGATTGGAAGGATGGGAGAAATTATTTTTCCGTTATGTGTTTTTGCTAGCTTGGCTCTAATATTTTTATCTTTTAGAAATTTTAAGCCGCTAAATTTGCTGCCTGTTTTGCATAATGGATATTCATCTATTTTTTCTAGTTTATGGATATATCCTTTATGGTTTTTAGATATAGCTATAATGGTAATTTTTATTGGGCAGGTTAAGGGCAGAGTATTGGTTCAAGGCGGTGCGGGGGATAAAAAGCATTTGATGAAGGCAGGGCTTATTGCTGCTGGTGCGGCTGTTATATTGACTATGCTTTTATCGCTTGTTTTATTTATGAATTTTGGTGATGCAGCACATCTATTGGATTATAGAACTAATGTAAGCGGACTTATGCTGTTTTCAAGAGCAAGTTATAGATATGGGCGCTATGATATTCCGCTGTTTTGTTTGTTTATTTTATCACTGTTTATAGTATTGGGGTTATTTTTCTTTAGCTTCACAAGACATGTTTCTTATGTGATTAAGGCAAAAAATCATACGCTGGTTGCTGCTATTTGTGCAGCGGCAATATTTTTAATTTTATTAATATTTTTTAATTCAGAGCATACTTTATTTAGTTTCTCAATAAATTGGATTAGATTTTTTGCACATTTTAACAATATAATAGTTCCTGTCTTAATATTAGTGCTGTCTATATTAATAAGCAAAAATTTGCATGAAAAACATAAATTAGAGCAAGTAAAATTACTCACGGAGGACTAGATGAAAAAAAGAAAAGCTAAATTAAGATGGATAAAAATAGTTGTTGTGCTAGGACTTTTTCTTATGCTTTTATCTCCACTTCCTGTATCTAGTCCTCAAATCCATATGAGTGCTTTAAGTCTTGCTATAGGTATAGACCATAGTGAGCATGGGGTAAAAGCGCTGGCACTGGTGTACCTGCCAATAGTTGGAGGAGGTCCGCTTTATGCAGGAGATGTTGTTGAAGCAGAAGGACAAAATATAGCCGAGGCATTAGAAAATATTAATATTCTGCTAGGCAGAAGAGTAGAATATATGCACTCAGGGATATTAGTTTTGGGCAAAGAGTATGCTCAAAATGGGGTAATAAATGAATTAGAGCATCTTGTTATAACAGGCACTGTGTCTCCCACTATAAATATTGCACTTGCAACTACTGAAGATACTAGGGCGTTTTTAGAGGCTTTAAATGAGTATTCTAATCGTATGACGCTAACTAACCTATTTAAATATACTGTTTCAGGTGCACTATCGCATTCAAATACATTATTAGATTTTATTAAAGAAACTCATTCTGCATCAGGTGCGTCTATGATGAGTGCATTTGAATTGAGCGGTGGAAGTGATGCTGGTGAGGGTGGGATAACTAATGAAGATGATGAAGAGGAAGAAATAGAAGAGGAGCATGAAAAGAAAGAAGAGTTTTCATACGATGTTGAGTCGGGTCCGTTTGGCCCGGGGATGGTGGCACCTACTGAATTAGACCCTATTGCATTGCAGTTTGGTGAAGGTAATGATAGAACATTAATAAAAGATGTGAATAATACAGCTATATTTAAAAGCGGCAAACTTGTTAATATTTGGACAGGTGAAGAGAGTAGAGGGATAGCATGGGTGGATAAAAACACAACGGCGGCAATAGTTTTTTTAAGACAGACTCCGCTTAAAATGAACAGAAAAAAGGTGAGAGTTAAAACTAATATTGAGGGAGATAAAGCGATATATAATTTAAGACTTGATATCAGATTTTCATTATCGGACTTAAGATTTATTAATAATGGACCGCTTTTAAGTGAAGAAGAGTTTAAAAAGATAGAAGAGGCAGCTAGTTTAAAAATAGAGAGTGAGATTAAAAGAGCATATTTGGCAAGCATTAGAGATGAAGCAGACGTGTTTTTAATACAAGATACTTTTTTTAGAAGAAACAATCGTGGATATGAGAGATTAAAAAAAGATGGATTTAATTTTCTAAATGACAGTGAATTTAATATTGAAGTGAAGGTGAGGATTAGCTAGTAATTTAGTTGTTAAAAATCGCTTGACACTGGTTAAAAAATATGCTATATTAAGACCCTATTAAAAACTTTTAGGAGGGTCTTTTTATGAGAGGCGGTTCAAGAGGAGGCATGGGCGGAGGAAGCAGAGGCGGTATGGGCGGCGGTTCACGTGGCGGCATGGGTGGCGGTTCAAGAGGAGGCATGGGCGGAGGAAGCCGCGGCGGTATGGGCGGCGGAAGTATGGGCGGCAGAGGTTCTGCTCCAAGCGGCGGCGGTATGGGCAGAGGACCTAGTCCAGCGCCAAGAGGAGGCATGGGCGGCGGTGCTAGAGGCGGCGGAAGAGCTCCAAGGCAGCCTAGACCTCCAAGACAATCTAGGGCAATGAGAAGAAATGCAAGAATGGGTGGTCCAGGGGGCAGACGAGGCAGACAAATGCAGCGTCGCAGAATGATGCGTAGGCGTCGTATGATGTGGGGCTTTGGACGTAGAAATCGTGTGTTTTGGGGAGTGCCTGGTTTTAGGCGCAGACAAAGTCTTTTAGGGTTAGGCTGTTCATTTTTTATGATGGGCTTTGTTGCTTTGATTATAGGAATAGCATTAATTGCAACAAATACCAGCGGCGGTGTTGTGCTTACGATAATAGGCGGTGGCATATTATTGTTTGGTATCATTATGACTATTGCATTGACAAGGGCATTAGGCAGGATGAGAAATAATAATGCGCATTTAATGCCGCAAGATAATTTTAATAACGGCATGAATATGAACAATGGCATGAATCAAGGCATGAACAACAATATGAACAATCAAAATTTTAATAACAACATGAATAATATGCAGCAGCAAGCACCAAGAGCGGCAAATTGTCCTAATTGCGGCGCTCCTAATAATGGCAGCAGCATTTGTGAGTTTTGTAATACGGCATATTAAGACTGAAAAGTGCAGCAATATTAATGAGATTTAGGTAGTACACATGATGCGATACATGATTTTTAATGGATGAGATTCTTGACTGGCGACAAAATAATAAACTGTTTACTAAGTGCAAAAACTACTCTGCTCTCAACCTAATTTTGTCATTCTGTAAGAATCTCATCTTTATTTCTTTGTATCGCAATGTGTATCCTTCTTGTTAACTAACTCACACGGCGCAAATAAAACATATTATTTTTATTCTAAAAAATCTATGCTTTGTTTGACCATATGGATTACTGAACAAGTCTAATGAGATTTAGCAATAATTTAATTTTCAACATATATGAGGGCGGCATTTTGCCGCCTAAAATTATGGGGGGGGGTAAATGTCTAAGATTATCATTAAAAAATTTTTAATGATTGTATCGGCAGTTGTTATTGGTTTGGCATTTTTGAGTTGCGATAATCAAAGTCATAGAGGTCCATTTGTTCCAAGACATTCTAGCGACTTAATGCTAAATGTTTCGGCAAGCAATATAAATGCTATTTCTTTAACTAATAATTTTATCCATTCAAAAGCAGATTTTTCGTTTGATTTATTTCATCAAATGTTGTCCTCAAGTCAAAATACTATGATAAGCGGCAGTTCAATATTGATTGCTCTTGCCATGATGGCAAATGGGGCAAGCGGTGATACTCTTAATCAAATAGAGCGTGCAATATCTGACAATATATCTATTGCTAACTTAAATCGCTATTTACATTCGTTTGCTAATAATTTACATAGTTTTAATAGGTCACAGCTAGAAATAGCAAATTCTATTTGGTTTAGACAAGGAGCAATTGATGTCCATCAAAGCTTTTTGCAAAGCACATTAGATTATTTTAATGCGCATGCTTATGCATCGGCATTTAATCAAAATACAGCTAAAGATATAAATAATTGGGTGAATCATCATACAGACGGAATGATAGAGCGTATAATAAATCAGATTCCGTTTGACGCAGTAATGATGCTGTTTAATGCGATTATGTTTGACTCTGAGTGGGCGGTTGGGTATTTGTATGAGGATATTTTGCAAAACAGAGTATTTGTTGATTATAGAGGACAAGAACAAAGGGTGACGCTTATGCAATCAATTGAGAAACAGTTTTTGTCTTGTGATTATGCTTCTGGGTTTATAAAGCCGTATTATGGTGGGCATTATAGCTTTGTTGCGCTATTGCCTAATGAGGGCGTTTGTGTGATTGAGTATGCTAGGGGATTGACTGGCACTGGATTTTTAAGGATGCTAGATAATGCTCAAAATTATGCGACCAGGGTAAAATTACCTAAGTTTGAGTTTAGAAATAATTTTGATATAGTTGGTGTGCTATATAATTTAGGAATAACGGATTTATTTTGCTGGGATAGTGCGGATTTATCTAGAATGGGGACAGTTGATGCTGGAACTTTGTTCGTGAATGAAGCGGTACATAGTACTTTTATTGAGGTGAATGAAAAAGGGACAAGAGCAGCAGCTGTGACTGGATTTATGGTGGCTTGTTCAGATGGACCTAGCGGCTGGTTTGATAAAGAAGTAATTTTAAACAGACCTTTTGCGTTTGCTATTGTAGACAATACGACAAACTTGCCTATATTTAAGGGTACTGTATTAAATGTATAAATTAAGAATTAAAAAATTTTGACTTATCTTTATTTTTAAAAAAGGATAAGAGGGAGAAAAATAATGAAACCGATATATTTTCCAGAGCCGTTTAGGATTAAAGCGGTAGAACCGTTAAAAATGACAACTAAAGAAGAAAGAGTCAAAAAAATTAAAGAGGCACATTATAATCTATTTAACTTGGCAAGTGAAGATGTGTACATAGAATTATTGAAGGATAGCGGTACTGGTGATATGTAATCTGACCAATGGAAAAGAAAAAAGAAAAGAGATGAAAAATATAA
>Ga0123352_10015769_pt1 | contig 12031 bp, 7 predicted proteins | sample TergutLab28metaG_FD_89700 | JGI IMG/M metagenome (GOLD analysis project Ga0123352, IMG submission 89700) | Labiotermes labralis P1 segment gut microbial communities from Petit-Saut dam, French Guiana - Lab288 P1 | ecosystem: Host-associated > Arthropoda: Insects > Digestive system > Gut ...
ATATTTGAATAAAGGTTGACCAACTAGATGACACTTGCTTTATTATCTACTGCTCAACATGTTTCAGACGTTAATACGTTCATCTTCAGGAGCTTGCGACTACTTGTTGCGTTGTTTAGGCTGACTTGAGGCGTGCTGGTGTTATGTAGCGGGATTGTCTGTTGGTGATGTGGTATCCGAGTGGAGGCTGCACTCGGATACCACATCACCAACAGACAATCCCGCTACATAACACCAGCACGCCTCAAGTCAGCCTACACAACGCAACAAGTAGTCGCAAGCTCCTGAAGATGAACGTATTAACGTCTGAAACATGTTGAGCAGTAGATAATAAAGCAAGTGTCATCTAGTTGGTCAACCTTTATTCAAAAACTAAAAGCACTTATTGCGTATATTTGTTTCGTGCGATTTACACAGTCAACACCGATTTTTTCAGTAAACAGCATCTTCTGATTGATATTTATGGTAGAGATGGAGTACGTTCTCTGTAAGCCACTAACCGAGGTGTTAATTGTACACGTATGTAATTTAGATTGAGTTCGTCAGTATGCAACCGGAAGGTGCTGAAACTGACACTCTGTACTAAGATTTTTCTTGGTTCTGATCGCTACTGAAGCAAATACTGCGGATTGAAACGAATTCCACATTTCACGACATGCTTAAGCAGGCCCTCCAGTACAGACATTAAAATACCGCCGAAGTGCAATCTTCGCAATAAATAATAAACGATACAGCCGTAGCGCAATAGTTGCCCATCTTCGTTTCTCTGCCTCATCAAATACTCCGGTTCTCATTACCTTACCTTCTTAATTTTTGAATGTTATGCCTTGCCTCCAACCATTCTGTGTCTCAAAGATAAGAAGGTGCATACTGCTTGGAAACTTTCAGAGCCCTGTGTGGTCTCTGTTCCTGTATCACCCTCGTATTAAATGTAGTGTCTCTCATTACGCCCACTATTTCTTTTAGCTGTTTACTATACTCGATTCTTTTCCCCCCAAAGACCGTAATGGCTACAGATATACCACTGGTCTTCAGCTTCTTAACCTTTTGGAGCCGGAATTATTTTTTTTAATTTTAGCACACCCTGTATATAAAATGTGAATAATACAGGAACCAAATACGTTAGAATTATGAAACAAACTGCATTTTGAAGAGAAAAAACGGAGAGCATATACCATGTTTAAAATATTCGGTACCTATATTTGTTGAATAAATATATAAAATGAAACTTTAGAGGTTAGCGGTGCGGTACGACCACTATAGTTGACATTAGGCGTCAAAAGGTTAATTTACGCACTGTGCGTTGCAGAAGGCATGAGGTTTATCCAGTATGATCATGAATTTTTTTTTTTGCTTCTGGATCTTACCCTTCTTCAATAAATATTATTGATCTTGGAGTCACCACTACTAACCTCCGAGACCTTCCTTATTTGCAGTTAATCCGGCCTTTAACAACTGTCTGTCATTTAGTTGTGCCACTGCGACAAATTCGTTTTGTAGTGGTTGAAATATGATCAGAAGGCAAGCTATCACATTCAGATTGCATATTACTTTTAATTTTGTGCCTGATGTTCCAAATCAACTAATTAAGCATTCCTTTTTGTTTCAGTTTGTTTTATATGTGTCCTTCTTTATTGTAATTTATTATTTGAGATTGCATGTTGTGCCGTTTCTGTTACCGGTCACCTGGCTTTTGACCCGTCACTTTAGTAAACAAAAAAATTAATTGAATTGATTAATAACAGGTCTGGCTGGAGGACTGACCTTTAAGCAGAATACCTTGTAAAGTTCGGACCTTTAGCCGGATGTGTTTCTGCGGCGAATACTGTCTGCTGAAGTACTGATGCTATTAACACGAACTGTATTTCGCAAGAAGAAAAATTTACTAACTAGTAAGGTAGTTTTATAATATTTTTACCATTATGTTTTATTTTTTATTTGTATTGTTTGATAAATTTTACTGTACTCTGCTGTTGTTGATGAGGTCTTTGTAGGTACCGAAATATTAAAGGAACCGCAGTCTCCATCGTTTACTCATTTAACTACACTAATATTAGTTATGACATTTTTTGCCTGATGTGATTTGTTCTTACTCTCTCTTTTCTGTGTGTTACTATTGTGGGTTATTACTTAGTTCGTTCAACTTCTTAGTCTTGTAATAGAAGCCAACAAGATGCACTATTTCTTAACTTTGTTTTGGTAAACAATTCTACATGTTTCGGCCAGACTTACTGTCCATCATCAGGAGTCTTAATACTGTATTCACAGCAACTGGTATTTGTCATGCTAGTTATGTTGACTGTCTGCTAGCGCGGTCAGGATGGAGTTCCATCCCGGCCTCGCTAGCAGACAGTCAACATAACCAGTATGACAAATACCAATTGCTGTGAATACAGTATTAAGACTCCTGATGATGGGCAGTAAGTCTGGCCGAAACATGTAGAATTGTTTACCAAAATAAAGTTGAGAAATAGTATAACTAGTTGGCTTCTATTATAAGAATATACGAGTAACACGATGCACGGTCCTCTGAAAGTCAAATGCGCTTAATTTTTATTCCTCTGCTCTGTCTGTAATTGGCCATTGGGCTGTAGTGCCACCACAGTAATAACTCATTATTATTATTATTATTATTACTGCCTACGCTAGAGAATGCGAAATTGGGATGGTCGCTACTGTAGTGCAAAATGGTAAACTGTTTCAGAAGGTGAAATGGGACACACACACACACACACACACACACACACACACACACAGTATGCTGATCTCATGTACCTACTTTTGTTTTCGTGAGGAATGAATTTAGGGTAAAGAAGACTTTGAGGAAATCGGTAGTGGCCCTGTTATGGCAATGGTGTAGATGTTGTCTGGAGAGGCAAAAGAAAGCTGCGAACACTTTTAACGTAGGCAGCAGGAGGATGAGATAAGAACCCTGGGCCCTCTCGGAGGTCCTATACTGTTACATTCGAAGTTTTACCGGTTCTTACTTACAGAATACGTTTGTGTGTATTAATGTACGATACAGTCGGTATGGCACGGAATGCGCTTTGTACAGTGACCCAAATCCCTCATGCAAATCCATTCTCACATCTGAGCAGATTAAGCACCGGATGAAAAGCTTCTTTCCTGCTGTCCTTGTAAATTTTTAAAATATACAGCTGTGAGGCAGTTTGCTGTTGAGTTTACTTCGCTCTGGGTTTTTAAATTCTTATGGCTGGAGTTCCTGCCTCGACTGTGGTAGCAGAAATCCGGTATTGCTTTACAAACCTTAGGTTGCAACTAATGTACAGTGTGTGTACTGGTCTAATGTACAGGGTGTGTACTGGTCTAATGTACAGGGTGTGTACTGGTCTAATGTACAGTGTGTGTACTGGTCTGATGTACAGGGTGTGTACTGGTCTAATGTACAATGTGTGTACTGGTCTAATGTAAAGTGTGTGTACTGGTCTATGTCTAAGCTTATTATAGTTAAATCTTTAACTATAATAAGCTTAGTCATAGCTTGGTAACAGCATGGACCCTCATGTAACCCACACCGCCCAACCTTTCTGACACATACGAGATCTCGTGCCCACTTTACCCCCTCCCTACCCCATATAAACAACCCATGTATGTTTTGTATAACTACTTAATAAGTATTTCATGTACAACCTGAAGATGGTCATTATCAAGCGCCGATACATGTAGTTGTGCCTCATGTAGAACATACTTTATATTCTACCAATAAATATAGTTGTGTTAGACCAGTACACACACTGTACATTAGTTATTTCATAGAGCACAACGGGGATGACGAAACTCATGAAACCTTAGGCTATTTGAAGACGCTTTACAATCTGTAGTGATTATTTAGCATCGAATTAGACTATGTGATACCAGTATCAGTTTTAGAAGATGGTGGAAAGAATTTGCCTCAGTTTAGTTAAAGTTAACGTTTCGATATTACCGTCAAGGGTCTCAGTCTGTGTGAACCGGTCGATACTGAAGCGGGAACCTCTCACGTGGAAGGTAGACATTTGGGTTATGAGTCTTACGGTTTGTGTTTTTATACTAGTATTCTAACTGTAACAGTCTCAAACGGTTTTGATGGTACATGCAACAGGCCAGGCCGTAAAAAGCAATAGCAAACCCCGCACTGTGTTAACCAGGCTTTACAGTGTTCAGGACATAAGACACTTCGCCTGAATTTCAGTGGAGCTGGGCACCATTCTCCTTTTCTGTGCCTGTCGTAATTATGTCCAGGAAATCCGGGTGAAGGCTGTGATGGTCATGGATTCCTTCTTTGCAGCTACTTCCCAGATTATGCACACTCTTGTCAAATTATTTTGGCACTGAATAATACAGTTTGTGGTATTTTTTCTCTTAAAAAAATCAGACTCTACCTTGCACAATGTTGTCTCTGTTCCGATCTTACCGACAACAGTTACCACCACTGTTGTTTGAACCTAATATTACGTGTTTCCTGTGCAGTACCCAGCCTCCTTCTGACGAGAATGGATATGCAGAAATCCACTTACATGTTCTGATTGCATGCGTGACTATAGTAGAATCCTTTGCTATGTAAAATGTGTATGTAAATGCAATTTCGTTGTGTGATATGTCTGCCTCGGCCTGTTTATAAATTGGATCACCAGATAACGTTGCGACACAAACAGCGCTCTTCCAGAAAGGACTGCCGAATGGCAGGGAATGGCGGTTATCATATCTGATCTATATTCTGGTAGTGCCGTTTTCGAAAGAAGGTCCACAGATTGGCTATGAGAGAAAAGTAGAGGTTGCAGTTCATATCTCCGTAGTTTTACTAGACAAATAATAGACTGTTACATTAATATAGGGCACATTCTTATGTAAATAACAAGCTACCACTCAGTGATATACGACTTTTTAAACTGAGGAAGCGACGGAAAATAACATTAAAAAATCTGCCAATTAACGGCTTCCATTAATCCTAGCTGTTAATTATCTGGTCCGAAGCTATAAAACTGTACCACATTTTCCATATAGCTTCATCCAGGTTTTCATATTATTAAGAAGTTATACATTCTAAGAGTTGAAGTTTTTTTTTATGGTGATGAAAATTCATGTTGTGTCTTCAGAACATTGACGGTGTGTAATCTGGTATGGAGTACCACCGTTTCAAAGGAAAGTACCGCATTCATAGTCTGTATATAAGAGCAACGTTTCACTTCGAAGGTTTGATAGGCACCAACAAGCCTGAAAAACGAAGCCATAATCCAAGCGACGATAATAAAAATTTATGTTTTCTTATTTAATTGAAGATTTCGTCACCTCGGGTTTACTACAGTTCACATACACACAGTACGTTTTTATGAGATGCGCTGTAAAGGTATACTTTCTTCTACGTAGAATATAATGAAGTTTATGAAGTGTGATCATACATTATAGGAATGCCAAATAAATCCTTTGCATTGAACAGAAAACCCCACAGAAAGATCTAAATTATTATCGACCCATTATTAGATTTAATTGAAACTCGTTGACTAGTATCGAGAGGTGTAGATGCACTACATGATATACACAAAGTTATCCCTCTGCATACCGTGAGGGCATTCGGCGGAGGGAAGAGGAGAGTCAAAGTACAGGGTGATTCTGTCGCTAGAGGTCCCAAACTATTTATAGACAATAGTTTGGGACCTCTAGCGACAGAATCACCCTGTATAACTATTTTTAACCTCGGCCGTAGATGAAGGTGAGTGGTAAGCATCACGCCTCGGCTGCTTTATCCCCAGGGAATTAAGCCCGGTACCCATTGAATAGAAGGCTGGGTAGGCCTCATAGCCTATGTGAATTCTTTAGAATAGAGATAAATATCTTTACCTACTGGGATTCGAACCACGATCTTCCAGCCCGTCGCCTAGTCACTATACTGACTACGCTGTCTCATACATAAAAGAAATGTACACATGTTTAATTAAATGGGGTTTGTAAAGTTGCAGACTTCTCGAGAACGGAGCGGTGAGTAGAACATCGGAGTCTGGGGTTAAAGAAGTGGAAGAAGGGAGGAAGAATCGCAAGGTAGGGCGCTTCATAACATGCATTTTTTCAACAAATATTATTCGGTTAATCGCTAGTCAGGTTATGCAGCACGCATGCAGCAGATGTTACACTCTTGAAATATTTTTGTTGAAAGCGTCAGCGGAAAAGACCACTCTGAAGATCTGGTCTTCCGGAAACTGTAAAGGAGAGTGCGGATGGAAGCACCTGGTTCACGACAAGGACCAGAGACGGGTTCTTGTAAACACGATAATAAATTTTCGGATTCAATACAAGACGACTAACCTAGCGGCTGTTACGTTCACAAGGGCGACTTCCGTGGAGCTGGTTTACATATTTGTACAGGCGCATGCGTGAAACATTCAGGTTACCATCGATTTTGTTAGGAATATTCCTGAAGACTTTTCTTCAAGAGCGAGTTTAAGTCAGTTAATTTAGAAATTACCACTCCTCATCTCTCGAGACAGGAAGGATATTGCAAAGCTCCCTCACCCCCAGACTACCTGCACCACACTTCGTTCCCACTTAGAATTGATTCACTGGAAATGTGATATTAGGCGTGCTGTGCTGAATGCAATAACGAATTATGTCGCTTTACTCCATTACTTCGCAGTAATACTGCAATCAGTGTTCTGACAAAAATGTTGACGTGTTTTCAGACGAATTCTTGGCGATTTCTCACCTGTTATTAACTTTGACCTTTACTTTTTTGTAGTTTCAAACTTTCTGTTGCAACTCTAATTAGTAGTTAATGGTAGAGTTTAAATTCTGTTGCTGACAAAGTTGATAACTTTAGAGATAATACGCTGTATAGTCTACATCCATTCAATATTTTACCTCGTGTTTCATTGAACGTACTTCCACACAAAAATGCTGAAAATAACAGCTGTATATCTTAATGATATCTCTATTTATGTGATAAAAGAATTAGTTTTATCATAGGCAGATTGTTACGAATCTAGTAAACTTGGATTTGAGATTCGTACAGTGTAAGAGTTGCGCGCACGCACGCGTGCGCACACACACACACACACACACACACACACATACACGGTGGAATTAAATTCAGCAGACAGACTCCAATGAAGTCTACCATTGCCGGAATTTAATCGAAGTAATTTGAGCACTTTCGAAAATGAAGCATTTGGACGGACGGACATGACAAATGCACTGTTTAATTCATGCCGTACACTTCGTTAAAAAAAAACGTATAAAATCATTCCCTTCCCCCCCCGCATTTTTATCCTGTTGTGTCTATCTGTCTGGTAATACAATAGCCTATGTTGAGAGGAAACTATTCGAAAACAAACTGCGTTTATTTTCAGTGCCGGGGGACTTAAATTGCTTTCAGTTTAACCCCCGAGCGCGCGTTGGTCTGCTGCAGTACGTTTATGAAGTTTGTCTTAATGCTTTGTGCAAAGGACGGGAGAAAGCACGTTTCTCGTATAGCAGCTAATTAATATTTATAATTCATTATTTCAAATGGAGAGTTTAAAGGATATGAATTCTATTTACTCTGAACAAATTTCCACGGAATAGTGCAGATTAAGAGCAGAGAGTGTTAACTTTACAACCGTTGCTTTCTATTGCTTCACCTCTGCAAGAAAGAGTCGTGACGCTGAAACTACCCGGAGACTGGAGTGTGAATGCTTTCATTTAGTGAAGCGCAAGTCCTGTCATAAATATACCATCTATTTGTACCGCTTCAGTGATGCTTCTTTATTAAATTATTATGTTTTGCGTTATTTTGAAGAAAATTTTAGTCTTGTTTGGCGTTAGGCTGTTTCACCTGGTAAATGCTGCGTAACACCTGCATATCCTATAACACTGCTGTGTTGGCCAGTTACTATGTTGTGAGAAATGGTTTTTTGCAATCCTGCTGTCACCTAACCGCCCGTATGTAACGCCGATTCCAGACTGTCGTGATATATATTAATTACAGTCTTTAACAACATGTAATAACCGAATTTTTAACAAAACCAACAATGCCAAGAGCCTGAAAATCTTTTCGATTTATATAACCATACTCGTGGGACCGCGGTACCACAGTGGTTAAGGTGCTATGCTACAAATCGGAAGGTCGCTGGTTCGATCCCAGCTGGTGTCAGTGGATTTTTCATTGACACAAAATCCTTCCGATCGCACTATGATTCTGGGGTCGTCTCAGCCTCTAACAGAAATGAGTAACAGGAATATTTCCTGGGGGTAAAGGCGGCCGGTGCGTAAGGCTGACAACCTTACCACCATCTTGTGCCGTTGTCACGAAATCTGGGAACCTTAACTTCCTGGAATCCTCAGGGCCTGTCCAGGCCTGTAATGGGACTGCTTTACCTTTACCTTTATAACTATATTCGTAGCTCTGTACGCTAATAAAGGAAGACAGTAAAGGTACGACTTTTTTTGTGTTAATTGTGACGACAAAGCAGCTCGCACATATTGTCTGTAAAAATATAATATTAAAAAGGTAGTTTACATGCACACGATGTTGACCGGGAACGGCATTTTAAAAGACTTGCTACAGAAGAATCGTAACTAACTAAAAATAACTTCATACAGCGGGATGAACAGAAATAAGGAGTCTCCTCAGTGTGATTTCAGGCTTCCGCCACGAAGTAGATGAGATCCGCGCTCATCTGCTATGGTACGTAGCGTATAGTGGTAATGCCTTACCGACGTTTCAGAGCAACCTATCTGTCCCATTTTCGAGGGTCAAGAAATCAAGAATCTTCTTTGGGTTTCTTGACCCTTGAAGATGGGACAGTAGGTTGTCCCGAAAGGTCGTTAAGGAATTAGCACTATGCGCTGCGTGCTATCTCAGAAGAGCGCAGATCTCAAGTCTCGCTAAATTGCAGCTAGCGAAGCTCATCTAGCTGTCCACCTCTGGTACATATAGACCACTTTGTAGAGGCATGGGAATGTCCAGATGCATGTTTCGGCCGGATTTCGCCAAGAAATGAGACCCAGGTACCTGTTGGGTATGAGACTCACTTGGTCACTTAATTGATGAATATTCTGTGATCTTAGGACCTGGATTCCTTGGTTCGCTATCCCAGGCTGTAGGCCAGTCTCCTAGGGGCTCCAAATTAGCACAGAATGAAAAATGTTTCAGTCAAAACTGACAGGTACTAACAGCACATAGGACATGTAGTACGAATGCAAGATAATCTGCCATGTAAGAAAATCACCTTGGACAAGCCGGAGGGCAGAAGGCGAGTGGGAAGTCCAAACCTCAGATGGATGGACGGAGTGATGAGGGATGCAGAGAGGCTGGGTGTTAGAAATTGGAAGATAAGGCCAAGGGCAGAGATGGTTGTAGGTGACTTCTAGAGTCGGCCAAGACCCTACGTGGGTTGTAGCGCCCGGGAGTGTGTGAGTGTGAGTAATAGCAAATAGAATATGTGTATTTTTACTCAATACACAATAAAACAGTACGCGTACCTTAATTTAGATAGGAGATGAGCTTAATAAAAGCAACAGGAAAGAGATAAACAATTTTGTTTTATTGAAAAGACATAAGTAGGAGCCTGATTAATTTTTTATAAGATAAAAGAATTCTCTTATGAGACCGTAAAATACGTTTTGTACGTTACATATGCCACTTTTATATTAATGCGTTCTATAGATTCATGACGAAATATACGAGAGAACAGGCTTATAAAAGTGAAGAGGAAGACGGAGAATAGAAAATATATAACTTAAAAGCAAATATTTTTTCGTTCCCTCTCGTGTTCTTCTCATTTCGTAATCTATTTCATATGAGATAATGGAGCGGGTGCCTGATTGATGTACTTCCCGAAAACAAAGAAATGTTCCTGCACTGAACTGCTTTCCCACTGTACTAGACAGCTCCCGTTTTTACGCCACATTTCTTTCCTGGAGACCCATTGTCTGTCGGACCGCTTTTTCGTAGACTCAGTGTTGTAAGTTCTGTGTAATATTTTGAGTAGTCATGTCAATACGTAGTTACAGCTGCTTCGAAGGATTGTAACATATTCATCTTCGGGTTCAAGTAGCCTCTACCATTATTTAAACAAAAGGGCTACAAATGTTCTACTGATCAAATACACGTCAAGTATTAATCATTCTGAATTTTAATAATGCGCATATAGTAAATTAAAGTGTTCCCGTTACAGGCCCGGTTTGGCCCAAAGGGTGGGTAGAGGTATAGCTCTACTCTTCCATTACCGCGGCACTGGAAGGGGTGAGTGGTCAGCAGCACTCCCCGGCCGCACTTTACCCTCGGGAAAGACCCGGTACCCATTTTACAGGAGGCTGTGTGGGCCCCAGGGTCAGTCTAGACGGGCGGAAAATATTATCCCCACCGGGATTCGATCTCGGACCGTCCAGCCCGTAGTCAATCGCTATACCGACTGAGCTACCCGGCCCACAATAGTCCGCATATATTATAGTTTATTTGAGAGAGTCTTAGTTGTTAATTATGCCCACAGTACGTAGACCTAATGACTATAAAATTCCACTCCATTATTCTTGATGTGGTGAAGGAAGTTTTATCATGCTAGTATTCGCGAAATAACTTTTAATACATATAGTTAAGTGCCAAATCACGTAAGAAACCACCATGATTCGCCGAAATACACTGTAGTTGTTCGGTGACGTCCGAAATGTCGCATATTGCATCGTAACACAAAGTTTCTGGGTCTCCAGTCAATCCATTAATGGCACTGTGTAGAATTAGGAAATCGTGCAGTAGTAAACTGGAAACCATAGTATAATATATTATGTACCGTCAGTACACAAAAACATCAATATAGTAATATACGTTTGTGTCAAAAACTGGAAACCGTTCATTCTCACGAAGCACCCCTATTTGTACACTCAGGTGTGATCAACAGTTGGCGGTGTACAACTATTTTGAGGACCATCACTTCAAGTAAAGCGGGACGTCTACGCGTCATATTTGATGTGAGCCTATTGCTCGTGATGGCTAGCATTAATATTTGAACGAATGAGTACTTTGCCTCAGCGGTAACACTTCTTCGTTCTGCGTTCGATGAATCTCACTGGAAGCTCTGCGGTGCGTTTTTCTGTGATCTTAGACGAATGCGAATACAGGGCCTTGAAACAGACCACAGAGATATCCTTCATATGAAATTCGGGTTCACTGTACACAATCGTCACATCACTCTGTCCCCGAATAAACTTCGAATTTTATGAAGCCCCATTAAATGAACTACGACAGACATGGTTTTGTGCGATAAGCTATTGACAGTGTGAATCAAACCTTCTAAGCGTGAGCCTGTGTTCCGTAGCAGGTGGCCAAACTCATACGAGGGATTTGGCAAGTCAGCTGTCGCCATTAGAGTGAGATCCTAGCTTCCTGTGTCAGTCTGTTCCCTTTACCCCAGACGAACCCGCATTTTATAACGCAATACGTACTCAACATTTCTGCTACCTTCTTTGTGTTTGCTCCGTCAATTAATCGAAACTTCGGTTATTGTGAAGTGATAATAACGTGCGCCATCTTTTTAAATCACTTGAGTAAAGTTGTTACGCTAAGGGCGAATTTTTATAGTTGGATTTTCTCGCACATAGGCGTGACAGTGATTGCACAACTCTTGACCGTGTGAGATGATGCAATCGGCACGAGGTAGTGACGTCTCAGGCATTTAGACGCTTAGAGAACGGTCTTTGTTCTAAGCTTGGGATGGTCGCGTCTTACTATAGCTTGGCTCAGTCTTTCAGGGTCAGTGCCAGTGTCTGCATGCACTTCAATGAGGAAGCATGTAATTACAACATTACGAATAAGAGAACAAAGGGTTTCTATCAGTGCTTCACCATAAGGGTGTGTTTTTCAGTGCTAAACAGTACGATTGTGCGTGTGTACAGCCAAGCCACAAGGGGTGGCGTACTAGCTCCACGGTCACCAAACGCGTGCATGAATAGTGTTATATTAAAGAGTACCACAAGGGTAAATTAATGCAGTGTTACATGTTTGTGGCATTCATCAAACTATAATAATTTAAGATAACTAAACTGTAAATTCATAGAGAATTTC
>Ga0123352_10015770_pt1 | contig 12031 bp, 7 predicted proteins | sample TergutLab28metaG_FD_89700 | JGI IMG/M metagenome (GOLD analysis project Ga0123352, IMG submission 89700) | Labiotermes labralis P1 segment gut microbial communities from Petit-Saut dam, French Guiana - Lab288 P1 | ecosystem: Host-associated > Arthropoda: Insects > Digestive system > Gut ...
AACGAAAATAAACATGGGGATCAAAATACATACCAATCCCACTGCTAACACTAACTGTTAATTCATGCATAAGCACACAAATATTCCTCTGCGCAAGAGACGAAAATGCCAAACCTTGATCATGAATGTAATCAACAAGGAAACCGAAGATGAAAGGCTCGTGGAAGGAGTACGTTTAGGTCCACCACCAATTCTTCTTGCCGGGTAGCATCTTATTACGCAACATCTGACATTCGTACAAACAAATAACCACAACAACACGGTTTCAATGACCAAAACACACTACCCGCTTTCGTACACAGCCTCCTCCGCACTGACTAGCAAAGCGATCAATTCCCTTCCGACATCACAGGCATCTAGTGGTATGTATCTGGAACCAAGTCGAAGTGGGAGCGCGAGAATCGAAACTGACAACTGTCACAGTATAACACTTCGAAGTACAAAATTCCTATGCATACATAAGAATGAATCTGCTGCCACAGAGTGAGCATAATTCGTCTCCATTACAAATAGCGGGAGATTAATGCGAAATAAGCATTGCGTACTGTGAGAACCACATTCAATACACACACTCTGTGGGCAAAACGTAGACATTTTGAATGTTAGAAGTAGATAATACTTATTACTCACTATGCTATGAAGGTTTAAACAAGTCAAAAGTGCAAATAAGTTGTTCGTCATACATACCCTCCACTACTGCGCAACAACGATAATAATAATTTTGCCTAATAAATTAAAAATATATGGAACTGGAATAGACAACAATTCAGTTACAGATCCCCAGTATTCCAAAGGTACATGCCTCCCTCATCTTCAGTGGTTGAGGAGTCCCAGATCTCCATCCCTTGAAGACGAAAGCAGTATGTTCCTTCAAAACATCACAGATCAATACCCTTGTTACTCACCACAAAAATTCAGAAAACCTGAATCCTAAAGAGGATAATATTTATGATGGTGCTGAATAACAAAAGTGCCAAAAATATTCATTCATTCGTGTCTTACAACGGGTCCACAGCCTCTTCCAAAGCAAGTTCTCCAGAGTGGAATCTAGTGCTTCCTCTTTCAATTTCCAGTAGCCTCTCTTTCCCTTAAGGTCATCCAGTAACTGCTTATGTCTTATTCCTTGTCTTGCCATCACGTCTATCCTTCTCTCTATCTTTCTTTCAATAAAGTGTTTTAGAACACAGTTCCTATGCACAATGTGGCCAATCCATTTTGGCCTCCTATATTCTTTTTGTAGAGTCTTCCTTTGCTGCTTGACTCTTTGTCACTTAATCATTTCTCACACGTTCGGTCCAATTGATTTTCTCCATCCTTTTCCAACACCACATTTCAAAACTTTCCATGTATTTCTGATCTACTTTCTGAAGTTCCAAGTTTCAGCACCATAAAATGCTATACTCCAGATGCAGTAGTTTCCATGCTATGGAATGCAAATGAATATGGAAAAAGCTAAGGTGATGAGAATCTCAAGGCAACCATCCCCAGTACAGATTATGATACATCAAAAACAGCTGGAGAATGTGGAACATTTCAACTATTTGGGTAGCAAGATAACAAATGATGCAAGATGTACATGGGAAATTAAATACAGGATTTCCATGACAAATGCAGCATTCAACAAGAAGAAGAAGACTCTGTTCACTAGCAAACTGGGCTTAAATTTAGGGAAGAAACTAGTATGGTGCCAAAAATATGCGTATTTTAAAAAAATACCACTAGGAGAAAAAAACAGCCAGAAACTATATTGTAAATTGGCAGACACAAACTACTGTCTGTATTAGGAAAGTGACAAGCTAATAAAGCAATATTCAACGCTAAAGTTACAATGCATCTTTGTGCAGTCTCACACAATGGGAAACATAATGAATTAAGCACTGTCACAGATCTTTAGAGAATCGAGGTAGGTTTAGGTGGGAATGTTGACAGAAATTTATGGGTTCTGATGAGAACATTAAATTTAATTTATATTCAGGCCCTGGCACAAAGTTCAAACATGAATGTATAATATGGAGATCATACCCATTTCTTTCATCTCCAAAATTACTGATCACATTCTGATAAAATCCAGTATTGGAGATCTGATCTAAAATTTGTCAATGGATTTGCTTCAGTTTTATTAGTCCGACATAAAGTCATCTTTAGACAGTACAAAATTAATCTTACTACTTTTCTCCAAAGAAGCTTGCTGTGTTAACACTTGGTATATGATACAGAACGCAGATTACATCAAGCTCCGCAACTTGTGATACATGAACTGAAACCAGTAACTTCTATGTAAAGGTTCTTTTATATGCCCTGCAATATCTGCACTACAGTTATCTTTGTTGTAGCATATTTATGCCTGCATTAAGTGGCAAAGTTAGTAACGTATTCAGGACTGCAGGAAACATGTTTCATACAAAATATGTAAACTTTTTTGAGTCCACGAGGGCCTCTACAATTTTCTAATCGCACATTCCATATCCTCAGGTATGAGGAGCAGCATCCACCTGAATGCTACCAGCATGCGTATTTCCATTTCTTAATTTTTTTCCCAACTCTCAGCACACTTAAGATGAAATCACAGGCATCCTCAAATGGACGGAAGTTGATTAGAATATAGGGCTGAAACAGGGTAAGACTTAAAAGCATTAATTATAAGTACCATTAACTTTATATTAACACTGTACTTGTTACAGAATATGAAATTAAAATTCATACACTTACTTAAATTGCACATAAAAATATGTATGTATATCTGAGAACATTATTTACTTTTTACATTCATCACAAACAACAAACAAGGTGGTGTTTGCCAGTTTCTATACATCTGTCCAATATCTCAGACTTTTGTTGTGAGACACAAATGAACCACACACATGAACAAGGTGGGCCATGAGTTAACATGATTATCGTTACTATATATGAGTATTCCCATTACTCATGAAATGAGAACTTGATTATAAATTGTACTAGGACTGCAACTCTTATTAAATTAAAACAAATTAAATCAAACTGCATTAATAACATGCTTTTGTAAGACACACTATAATGAAATTACAAAAATCATTAATAGCAAAGATTACACAATAGGCAGAAGGTGTTTACAGCATCAGACACATCAGCTTGGAACTATGTCACAGTGTGATCACATCGGTACATATACATAACCAATGCAAAATTTACAGTACATTGCTGCATTGAACTCAGAGTTGAGCTAGACTGAACATGAACTGGAAGAACTAGATTCAATATCAGATATAAATTAATGGAACAAACCAACTCCATGGGACAGTTGTTCTTCAGAAGTTAATAGCTGCTCAAGACACTGCCCTTTCTTTTGTTATCCTCAATTTTGAGCCACATGAATTCAGCCCACACCCTCCCTCCCTCCCTAATTCTTCAGAATACACATTCGTATTACTTTACCGCTTATGCATAGGTCAACAAAACACTCTCTCCCTTTCTGGATTAGAAACGTTAGGAGTAAATTGTGGCTAGGTGATGGTACACTGGAATTTCTTTTTTGACTGATATGATTTAAACCTTCCCCTGTCAAAAAATTAACAGCCATGTTCTTTTTTCCCCAATTAAAATTCCAAATGTTATTGTATTTTCTCTTACTCACATCAGCCCAGTATAGTAGGACCATTAATGCCATCTGCAATCACTGGCAGAATATGTTATATGTAAGAAGGCCATAATTTATGACAGAATATGCCAGAGATAACACAAAAGGAGTGCCACAAGTGAACAATATACTGTACATAACATGGAATGAACCAAGTTTTCCCATGATTTTACAGCAACAGAGAACTTCTGCTTACATTAACTCAACAACTTTGGCTTCAAGAATTATCTCCATCCTCCCCACATAAATAGCAAGTTAATATCTCCAGAAGCTATGTGTCACAATGTATTCTTCTATGCCACAAACCTACAGCCCCAGTGGTTAATATTCACTTACATATGTATTAGAAGAGACTTAAAACGATACAATATATAATGAAACAGGACATTACACATGGCTTGGGTGTGTCACATACATAGACCAAACATCTTTCATAAAAAAAAATACAGCCTTACATGTATGTCTTAATTACCTCAAGATTTCTACAACAAAATCTTGAAGAGTATTTACAATAGAAAGATGATTTGGGGAAAAAACATGTTAATATTTCACGTAGGTTGGACAGTTTATGTCAGGTTTTCACAGCAATAAAACATGAAAAATGCAGCTTTCTGGATTACGACACCACAGCTGCTGTTACATTACCTTGAATGTTTATGTTTATGAATTGTGATGCTTTACCCTGTATAACAGGTGGTCACGGTTGTGAAATTTCATGCTCTCACAGCCGTATCAATGAGGATTTAAGTCTTCTGGGAGGGGACATGGTGCTGTTAGGCAAGTGGTTCCTGATGTTGCAAACAGTGCCTTTGTCTTCAGACTACAGCAGATGACTCTGAAGATGACTCATTGTGAACATTCACAAGGTCAAGAACCGCTAACCCAGCTACAAATCCCAGAAAACTTGAATTATCTGGTCTTAAACACTATGCAGCTAAACTGAGCAACTTTGTGCCATTACGGTCAAGTTCTTACAGAAGTCAACACTGTTCTCTATTTCTTGCAGCAACAAGTGGCAGTGAGACAGACTGCTTTTGTACCCCAGATCTGTAATTTATACACTAATAATACAATATGTGACGTTCACAGGAATAAGACTAGCAAAAAACAATACTTAACCCTTTCCATTAATATCATTTCCAACCTCAATTATACCAGATACTAATTTGCTCAAAAATGGAAAAAATATATTATAGTTTAATACACGAAGATATAAAATTCCTGCAATCTGATGACCCAACACATGAATTACCACAAAAGTTGTCAAAGAATTTAAACAGCATGCACCATACTATGGCAGTGAACTCGCACGTTGGTGGTGGAAGGTTTCTGATGGTAGATGTGTATGGGAAAATTATGACATGTGTTAGGAGACTTCTGACAGAGGGTAGGGAATGATTAATACAAACAGATGACTTTTATGCATATACACACCGATGGTATGTCGTGGTCTCATGGGCATGATATGTAGAGCTCATGTGGTAGAGGAAAATTGGATAAAAATACTTTGTTCAAACATCTCATGAGAAGAAACTACTCGGCACATTATAATAAAATGGGGTGTTAAGGGTGCAGACTGAATTCAGCTGCTTCAGGACAGACATTAGTGATGGGACTTTGAGCTGATGGCAACGGATGTGTGGGGTGCCATAACAGCAGGCAAAACCTTAACTAGATGGGTGACTGTTCATTTTTCTATTAAGAACTTGCACCATGGAGTCAGTTAGCTGTGTTTGCAACAAGTGCTTTATCATGAGCCTCGACAGTTTTCACCTTCCCAAACGTGTTTATTGGTCTCACACACTTTAATTCTGTTCAAATACTAATACTGCAAATGACATATCAACAATGATAATTGCACGAAAGCTTAAGATGCCCTTAGACAGCGATTTTTTCATGAATATGCATAATGTGATACACCAAATTCAATTACGTATTTCAATGACCCAAAATTCTCAAAACTCAGTCATTCATAGCATCTGTCAAGAAGTAACAAACACAGTTTTCAGCAAAATATTAGTATAGCAAACGCGCAGTGGTCAAACAATAAAATGGCTCAAAGTAATCCTGTTACAAAGTAATTTTAAGCTGTCCTATTTCTGTCAGGCTCAGTTTTCTGTCTTTAAGTGGAAACTTTAAAAAAATAAAGAAACAAATTTTAGCATAACTTATGAAAATGAAACAGACAGAATGCAGGAACCCCAAAATACACTTAGCCCCTTCAATCCAAACATGTGCGTGTTTCTTTGTACAGTGTGTATGCAGAGAGATTCTGACCTAAGGATGGGTTTTGTTCCTGAACCTTTTATATAATCTGTAATCTAAGAAAGTAGGAATTGACCCACCACCTCTTATTTATCACACTTCACTGGTTATGTATATGTTTTGACAATGTCAGCATACATGTTTACAATGTTATATTTATGCTTTTTCATATGAAACACATGAAGTGCATAAATTTATTAATTACAGTATCAATAATACAGTACTATATATATTACATATAATTTTCAGTAGCTCAGAATTTTTTATGTTCATCTGAGTTTAATAATTATAAAACTATAGGGGCAGAGCAGAATGGCATAATTTTCTTCTTGATAGGCAACGTGAAACAAAAAAAAATTCTGAATAATTGTGGTAATATGGAAATACTGGGACTCGAAGTGAAATAAATGGTCTTTGGATGTTATAAGTGTCAACTCATTCTTTCAAACACTTTGCATCTTTTGAAGACCACTTATTTTATTAGCCCTTTCAAAACCAAAGCTTTTAGTAAAAATTATAATTTTTTGTATAATTCCACAGAAATTTATATTAACACTGAATCCTAAGAATCGTTTGCATAGGCACCAAAGAAGTGGAAGGCCTCCCTCGTGTCCAACATCAAAGATATTTAGAAAAAGATTCAAGGTGATATGTTACAGTTTCCAATCCATCTCACAGACAGTTTCGAAACTGTAACAGGTAAGAAGTTCAAGTTATTCTCTGTACTTGCTACAACTACCTCAACCTGTACGACAGCCAACTAAAATACCATTTCTCAAATATTTTAATTGGTGTGACAAAAGCCCCTTTCAAGTCCAATGTGAAAAGCAAATGAAGGATCTTTGTGTTACTCCAACTCTGTTACAACAAGAAAGTGACACAAATCACGCTTGTAATTATATTTAAATGGCTGAAGGGTGAGGATCACTTAAAGAATTTTTAGAAATACGCTCAAAATACACCATGTTCACTTGGGGGGGGCATGAAGGCCCGCGACACAGAAATTACTGCAGCCCAATACACTGCCAAAAACTGCAGTGACAGTGGTGTTACGTTACGGTTTCACTGCGCCACAATACAAAAATTAAACATACACATGTAATAAATAACAGCTGCAAGCACAACTAGTTGTCCTTACTGTGGTCTTCTGTATTATGACATCATGCAAATTGGTAGGTGAATATCCACTCTTCGTGGGAAAATACTGTCCCCACACTCAGGGTAAGAATATGGTTGCAGTATGTCCCTTTGACACTACAGTAACCACCCACCAGACAATATGGTGTCAATCCACAGGACCACATGTATCCCCACCACTGTAAAAACCTCAACCTCACTGAGAAATCACTGTCTTAAAGCATTTGTAAACCAGGTATGGTCCTGTTGCTTTACACCTCAATACACTGCAACATTCTCCTCCACATACTCAATCACAACCATTAGGAAAATATATACGTATTATGAAGTACACTGCATTTCACATGGCAGCACTTAAATCACTGTATATGGAAGGAACGTAGGGTCGGTCAAGGTCACAACAAGACCAAAAGTCAGACTTCTTGTCAAGATGAGTCACACCAAGTTATTACACAGCATGGGCAGAGTAGATTTTCTCTGCAACTCAAACAGCTCTTAAATGTTAGATGATGACTCATCCAATTTACACTTTCTCAAACACAAAAAATATTTATCACAAGCTGATTTAACATGTTGACTGTCATCATGGTCAAACCTCAGCACACACCAAAGCCACGCATCCAGTGGATGCTTGCAAGCTCAAAGGATGTGCCCATTACAGCTTGTGAGCAAGAGAATGATGCCAAAATTTTAATTATCTGTCCACTCCTTGAATTGTCAATTTCCAATTTTTTATTCGCCTCCTTCGCAGAATGGACAAGTGGGCTTGTAATTTTATTCACTGTGCCTGTGTCATGTGTGCTGTTGCTTTGAGGGGCTTAAGAGGGGGGAGGGGGGGCTACCTTTCAGGATACAGTTTCACCTGTTTCAAAACAGCGGGTACCTGTTCAACCAAAATGCTCACCTCCCATAACCGTAAACAATCAAGCAAACAGTCAACATGTTAATTCAGCAATAAAAAAGATGACAGCTGTAATGGTACATCTCATTTGTGGCAACATCAGAAAATTCATTCAGTGGACAGATATACAATGTTTGTATACAGAATGGACCAAACGTTACACCCCAGTACATACTGCAATTCATGATCATGATGACAATGATTCTCACAACTAATCAACCAACAAGAATTACCTTCCTTTCTGCATATAAGCTTCAAATGCACCCTCTCCCTTCTTGTGCCAACACTGCTGCCATTGTTAACTTCAGAGGTAGACATTATTTTAGTAACACTATTATATTAGTAAAAATGCTTTAGAAATCATTTAGAACCGTACAGAGTGTTAGTGAATACAAATTCTTATGGGGTACAACTTTTGGGTCATCCTACACAATGCATGCATAAAACTCAGAAACACCTTTTTTTTGAGATGAATAGTGCATTCATAGCTTTACAGTCAGTCAGACAGACAATCCATTTAATTATGGCAGAAGGCAATCAGAATCGGAGGGCTGCACAGGCATGAACTGGGCTGACCCAAATGACAATTAAAGGACTGGTTTGTTTAACCTTAATACACTTGAAAATCTTATTCTTTTGTGGCTTAAAAGATGATGCTGTCAGCATTTCAGATCACACTGTGCCATTGGCAGGATGTCTGATGAAATGGGAAGGACTGCGAAGGAAGTATTCATGGTCTAATCCATGAAAGTACTTAAGTTATCAAAGAAAAACTTACAACAAAACACTAAATTCTAAGTCTTTACACTTATTTAACACTGTTACTCCCTAATTTTTATTAAGACATGCATATTTTTATATAAATGATACACTTAAGAAGTGGTTTGTTACATTCTACCATGGCATTTAGAAAAAGAAACTGAAAAACCAAGTCTGTCAAGTATAGTTTTTGATCATAAACTGTAAATGTGAACAGATGGAAAAATTCCATTTAAAACATTACAGTTCCAAGTTCTAACACAGATTCAACATGATACAACACATTTTGCTTCCAATACAAAGCCCTGAGGATTCCACTGATATGAAGGAGACTTTACGCTGCCTGGGACAGTTTCACAAAACCCACGAAGTCTCTCCAATCTGGATTAAGTATCATTTGAAACAGTGGCAGTAAAATAATAGAAACCATTTACTGACAGGTAACCTGGGAGAATTATATCTACATTGGATTTGTGCTGGGGAAAAAGAAAAGGACAACTCATTATTGGTCAAGTTTGGGCAATGCATAGTGGGTATCTTTGCTTTGGCCAGGATAGAGTGTGATACCATCAGCTGTGCAGGTCTCTAATTGGAATATGCAATGACCTAAGGATTGGAAACAGTCAGTAACATTCAACAACAATCAAAAATATCTTTGTACTGTATTAAATCAATCAACTTTCTTTTTTCCCATCTTTATAACCTCAGAGTTGTTTGCTTTATTACAGTTTAACATGTGATGCACATACTGGATGCTGAGATACAGCAAAGTTAATTTGGCTTCAGGCTTTAATTCTTTACATCACAGTGGTAAACATGTGTACCACCTGCTTTAACACTTTATATTTTGCTATTTCCCTCATAGAATATATTTATGAGTTTCAATTCCAGAATAAATGCAATAATCTTCTGAAAACATATCACAAACTGATCTGAACAGAGAAGCAATGTTTTCTGTGAAGCAACAAACAAAATTTTAAATATTAGTTATGTGAGCCTGTGAGCTCATTACCAGCATTCTGCCTAACAAACTATAAATGCCGACTCCTTATCACATTCCAGCTGTGGTATACGAAATCAAGCCACATAACAGAAAGCAGCAATGGACCAAAAATGCCTTCAGTAGACACATAATGATAATGAAGCACAATTTGTGTCGACCAGGAATGAATAAATTACTCCAACTCTGCACTTCCCTCAATTCTGGTTTTTTTTTTTTTAAGTCCCACTACAGGCCCGGAGTGGCCCAGAGGGTTCCAGGAAGTTAAGGTTCCCAGATTTCGTGACAACGGCACAGGATGGTGGTAAGGTTGTCAGCCTTATGCACCGACCGCCTTCACCCCCAGGAAATGCACCTGGTACTCATTTCTGTTAGAGGCTGAGTCGACCCCAGGGCCATAGTGCGATCGGAAGGATGAAAAATTCCATGACACCAGAAGGGATCGAACCAGTGGCCTTCCAATTTGTAGCATAGCACTCAATACTGGTATTGGGTTCATTCATTTCCAGACCACATAACATGTTTTCCTTGGAAAATGTGGCCCAACATTTTCGAGTATTAAAACCTTTCAGTCTCTGAATTATCCCAGATCTTAGAAGGAATATAATTGCTCAAATGACACAGCAAGAGAGCCTGTAAGATACTATATGCAGGTTACAAAAATTAAAATAAAAGCCTAAGAAACTGCACTTCATGTAGACATCATATTCCTCATTGCTGCCATACTGTAGTCTGTGATGGTACAAAGAGAAAGATAACAACACAACAACAAATGTAAATCAGTTGTGAGTAAGGTTAATAACACGGAGAATAGTGAGCATGTATTTTGAACATATGCTACAGACAACATCCACTGTCAAGAGAATTCAACTCACATCCTTACTGTCTAATTTTTCAGTCTGATGGGTGGTCTTTTGTTTACATTGAAAAAATTACTAAACTATGCACAAACTGAAACAATGACATACCTATTTCGAGTAAGACACAAATGCAACAACGTCTGCTGGGGCATAATGGAAAATATTTTTATCATACTACCCTTCAAGACATAAATTATGGATTAACATAGAGAATTTACTTCTGTACTGGTAATGAAGGAAATATAACCTCAACACAAAGCCTACACTCAGCATATATCCTGTTGTGCTTACAAACTTTAAAGCAGTTTGACCGTATGAAGTTTGTGCACAGTACTGGAGCCAATTCCCCTCCCCCTGTCAAGCACAATGATCCTGTTTTCAGTTATGTGATACACTTCCTGAATGTATTAGAAGAAGCTTCAGTAAAAATATAACAAACAGGATTAAACAAGACTACATAATATGGTAGCGAGACAAGGATATTTAGATTCAACGACAGGGTATGTTCAGAGGCAGCACATATAATTTCCAAGATCAGACATAACACTGTTGATTTGAAAATTTTGCATGCAGTTGGGATAAGAGAACATGATGTAAGAGACTTAAATTTATCAAAGTCTGTGGAAGCAAAACATATCAAGAAAGTGTCCATGCAGATCTGTATAACAAGCTCTATTTCATACAGTTATGGGAAAGCCCACGAAAAAGGTGCAGGGAACATTTGAACCTTAGAAAAAGGTTACAATGTCAAAAAGCTTGTTGGGAAGAAATGGATGGAGAACTTAGAGAATTTTCTTGACATACCAGGAGAAAACAGAATGAGTTAAAGAAGAAAATATGAGTTTACTGTATTTTCTGGTTACTCCAACTTCATTGTCATATACACAGAAGCAAAGAAAATGAAGGATCTAGCTCAGAGACATACCTTTCATAAGAAGAGAGACAAAAGGATGGGATTTGCTGTAACAACTATCACCTTATGAAATTTTTGTAAACATGCATGCACACATATTTTTGCACAAGCACATTACACTTTTGGCTAAAGTAAGCACTGCCACTGCTATAGTTACTCAAGAGTCAGAAAGAGAATGGTAAACACTGAATACAATGGTTTATTAATTTCAGTTATAACACTACCAACACAGAAGACTTAAATTCCCTAACAATAACCACACATCACCAATTGGGAAGAGGTTATAACAATGGCTTAGATGTTAATTGATAAACCTTGGTACAAACAGACTTTTGGTTACTGGACTGTTAAAGTGAATGTGAAAAGCGGGGGGATCCGGGGGGGGGGGGGGGATAAACCCCCCCCCCCCCCAAATTCCGAAGGCCCTCCAAAACCGTGCCAAACTCAACCCGATTGTGAAAACTGTTTTAAAAATTGCTGAATTTAGGGCGCCAACACCCCAAGATGTTCGGGAAAAAGGCAGTAAAATTCTAAAACTACCGCCGGTTCGCAATTGTTTTAAATTAGCAATGACAAATAAATT
>Ga0123352_10015771_pt1 | contig 12031 bp, 10 predicted proteins | sample TergutLab28metaG_FD_89700 | JGI IMG/M metagenome (GOLD analysis project Ga0123352, IMG submission 89700) | Labiotermes labralis P1 segment gut microbial communities from Petit-Saut dam, French Guiana - Lab288 P1 | ecosystem: Host-associated > Arthropoda: Insects > Digestive system > Gut ...
ATCCCCGGTGCTGTCCGTCAAGCGCTAGCTGGGCAATGATGATGCCATAAAGGTGGCTGTGGATGACAAAGAGCATAATTTTACGCCTGAACAGATTGCCGGCGAGATTTTGGGCTATCTAAAACAGCGGGCAGACCAATATGCCCAGGACGAGCTGGGTATAGAAGGCGAATTTTCGGGCTGTGTAATTACTGTGCCTGCCAATTCTACGGACAAGCAAAAGAAGATGACGAAGCAGGCGGCCATATTGGCGGGTTTTGATGAGGATAGTGTATATCTGCGTCTGGAGCCTGCGGCGGCGGCTATCTCCTATGCTGTTAACGAAACCAAGGACAAACAGATTTTGGTATACGACTTTGGCGGCGGCACTTTTGATGCCTGTATTCTCAAGATTACAGCCAGCGAGGACGACGAGCCCAACATCGCCATTGTGTCCACTTTTGGCGATAACGACCTGGGCGGTAATGACATTGACAAAATCATCATAGACATGATCTTGGAAGAATTTAACAAACTAACTGACGGCAGCATTAATCTTTTTGACGAAGATGTGGACGATGGAGTGTCCAAGCGTCAAAAGAAGGTTGCCCAGGTGCGCTTGCAGCAGGTGGCAAACCAAGCCAAGGAGCGGCTAAGCCAGGCCAAATCCACAAAAATAACCCTTGCGCCGTTTATACAAGAGCCAAAAATCGTGAACATAAATATGGAAATAAATCAAGAAGACTTTGAAAATTACAAACGGCATAGCCGCCAAAACGACCATCCCGATATTTTTACAAAATTTGAAGGCAAGAGCCTTAACGATATCGTGGATTCTACCCTGGCATGTATCGACAAATGCCTTGCATCCGGCAATCTAAAGGAAAGCCAAATCGACGAGATTTTCCTTGTGGGCGGCAGCTCATCCATCCCATTGGTGGAGCGCAAAATAACCGAAAAATTCGGCAAGGAGCCATTTAAATCCAAAATCAGCCCGGCCTTGTCCATATCCCAAGGGGCGGCGTATTATTGCAATATGATTATGATGCCGACCGTGAAAGGGCCGACTGTGCAAGAGCGCACCATACACCCGCTGGGGCTGGAGATTGCCGGCCGCCGCTTTATGGAGATTGTGCCATCCGGCATGGATATACCACGCGACGGCCTGATTGTGGAGGCCGAAGAGCTGCTAACCACTAATTTTGACAATGTGCCGTCCATGGCCATTGTGGTTTACGAAAACACAGAGCCATCGGCTGCGGGCGAAGTGCAGCAGGTTAGCCGTCCCGGCATGAAGAGACTGGCGGGCACAAGCTTGCGAGGCATACCGGCAGCACCGAAGGGCAAAGAGAAAGTGAAGGTTATTTTCAGCGTTGGGCAGGACAATATGCTAAAGGTTACAGCAAAATCAACTAGCGTGGATGGCCTGGTGACAGAGCTATCAGTAGACGAATTATATTCATAATCGGGGGTTAAACCGTGGCCAAAACCACAAAAACCGAAAATCTAAAATTAGAGAGCAAGTTATTTAGCAAATGGACTGCCGCCGTCTCCATCATTGATAAACTGGTGGAGGCGGCACGGGACGATGTTTTTCGCGGCCTAAAATATCTTGTGGCAGAAAAAATAAACGAATCTTGCGGCAACGACGAAGCGTTGTCTTCTTATGATACCGAGATTTACGAGGCCTACATGCGCATTATAGGCACATACAGGCAGGTTGTAGACATCTATCTAGACCCCGAGCGGGCCATAACCTCGCTGACAGTGAAGGAAATTTGGGATGGTATATACGAGGTGCTAATGTCGCGCCTGCTGGCTATCTCAGAGAAGGATAATTTTACCAATCCTGTGGTAGCGGAGAAGAAAGAGATTGTCTCCAGAATAATCACTACAGCCGCAGAACATATGGATAGCGTTGCCAAACAAATTACAAAGAGTTGCGCTTTGAAAGAGAATATTGCTTTTAGGCAAAGGCTGCTGGAGACCGAGGATATCACCTTTGAAGAGGTTTCGGCTATCTGCGAAGAAATTGCAGTCAGTATCAAAAGCCGCTGTGTGCGGGATTTTTACGGCACATATATTTCTGCTGTAAAGCTTGCGCTGGTTAATCTTAATGACCTATCAGAGCGGCACAATGTGTCGTATTACAACGAGCTGCTAAAGGAAGAGCAAGACCTGCTGCGGCAGATTGTTGTTGTGCAGGTGATGGCCCTGGAGAAGGCCAATTCCGAGGGGTTGGCAACAGAAGCCGAGGCTACTGTGCTGGAGGAGGCGCTGAATGTGCTACGCGAGGCGCACCAGCGCGAAAGCGGCGAGATAGACCGTATAGAGCGGCTATTTAGCGAGAGTGCGGCCAATTTTCGCGAGAATATGGGACAGGTTGTTGTGAATGTGGACGGCGAGGAGGAGTTTGCCGCATCCTTTGACGAGATAATCCCATTTGACAAGGATTTGCCTGCGATTTTTGAAGCAATGAAGCAGAGTTTTGCAGAGGCGCGCAATGACTTTGCGGATATTTCGGCAGAATTTGCGACGGGCAGACTGGATGCCTATGTGGGCAAGCTTGTGATGCAGGAAATATATTACAATAAAAAGGCTGTATCGGCTTTGGTCATGATGTCCAATGATGTTGCCTCGTGTTTTGGCAGGATTTTGGAATTTTATAGCGAAAACAACGTGCATCTGGCCGAATGTGCCGAAAAGGATATAATTAAGGGCGTGGCAGAGACGCTTTTGATAAAAATTGATAGCCTAAATGAGGCGATAGAAGTCTTTGAGGGGGATACCCAAGGGCTTTTTGATGCTTTTTCTAAAAACGAAATCGCAATAGACCCCGAGGCCGCGATACTCTTTCAGGCCTATTTGATGGAGAACTTGCTGCCCTTTGGCAAAGAGGAAAAGAGTGGCGCGAAGATAGTGAAACAGCTTGCGGATGCGGCGGTGGAACAAAGAGATTTTGGCGAATATAAACAGGGGTTGGAAAAAAACCTATCCAAAAAGTCCGAAGGGCTGGAAAAAAGAATGCTTTCTTTTATGCGCGATAGCTTTTTCTACGAGCTATCGACCTTCGAGGAGATAATGTACTACTCTGTATCGCGCCTACGCGAGAGCGAAGACGAGCTTGTGGCCAGCCTTGTAGCAGAAATTGATAGCCAATACAAAAACACAGGCGATATTTTAACAAAATATGGCGTGGAGAAAATCGCGCCGGTGGCCCACGATGTCTTTAACCCCAAGGAAAATGAGGTGCTGATGGCGGAGGAAAGCGAGGGCTTTAAGAAAGGCGAGATTATAAAGACCATCAATAGTGGCTATAGGCAGGGCGATGTTATTATTATGCGAGCTAATGTCATTGCGGCTCGGTAGGGGAATGCCGGCTATAGCCGGCTAAAGTAACGACTGGAAGTCGGGGTTCGGGAGGGCGCTATGAACGAATATGAGAGCCATGTAGTATCTGACATAAGATACCACTTCGTCTGGCACACGGCCGATAAAGTTTCTGTGTTAGACAAGGGCATTAAGGAACGTTTGAAGGAACTTCTGCAACAAGATTGCAAGTCGAAGAAAATCACTATCTTAGGCGGCAACATAGGGAGCGACCATGTGCATATGATTTTATCTTGCCCTGCGCGCCTCGCGCCAAGTACAATTATGCAGGAACTAAAGGGTAGAGCATCATACAACCTGCAACATGAGTTTCCTCAGCTTAGGGATGTTCTACCGGGAAAGTCGTTATGGGTTAGAGGATATTATTGTGCAACTTTTGGAGAGGTTACGGATGAAGATATTAATGGCTATATTGGGCGTGGGGATACCGGGTTCCAGCCGTTACTTTAGCCGGCTATAGCCGGCATTACCATATAAAGGATGCAACCATGAACTGGAAAAAATACCGCGAATACTTCGCAGACAACAGAATATCTGAAGATCATTTTGTATTGGGAATAGACATGGGCGCGGCTACATCGGCCATATCCTACTTTGACCCTGTGCGCCGCGTGGCAGAGGTGCTGGACATCAGCGGCGGCTATGGTAAAGCCTCTGCACCCACGGCTTTGCAGTATATTGCAGACACGCGAGAGTGGATTTTTGGCGAATATGCCATCCTAAACGTGGATGGCGGTGATTCGCATACCCTTTTAACCGATTTTGCGGCCAAGCTGGGTAGCGGCGAATATGTGGACACCGTGGATTCTGCCCGGTCTGTGGTTGATATTACTGCAATTTATTTAGCAGAGCTAATTGCAAATTGTCGCAATATCAATCCCAAGGCACAGGTGGCGGGCATTGTGGCCACTATGCCCGATTTTGCGGGCACAGAAGCCAAAGAGGCCATGCAGGCGGCATATAGGGCGGCAGGGTTTGATAGGGTGCTAATAGACCTTCTGCCGGAGCGCGAGGCCATTTTGGCACATTATTTCCGCGAAAAGGGAAACATGGAGGATGAAAGACTATTACTTCTGGACTTTGGCGCAAGAGGCCTGCGTGGCGGTATTTATCAGGTATCCGGCGGCAAGCGTCATCTAAAGTGCCTTTCGGCTATGATGGACGACCGGCTTAGCACAAAGGCTGTGGATGCCGCTATTTATCAGCTTTTGGCCGAATATTACTGCAAAAATCGCAAGACCACTATAGACAAGCTCACAAAATCAGAGCATCAGCAGCTGTTTACCTTTGTGCATCAGCATAAGGACATGCTGCTGGGCCACAGCGGCGGCAAAACGCCCATAAAGCTGTACTATAACTTTGCATATCCGCCATTTTCGGAGGCTGTGCCCCAAGGGGATATCGACCGTATTTTGCGGGCTCACGGCCAAAAAATGGATGAGTTTATACATGACCTAACCGCAAAAGCATCCGGTACGCTTGATGATATCAACACAATAATCTGCACAGGCGGCGGATTTGAGATGCCCTGGGCAAAAAGGCGCGTGGCAGAGCTGCTTCCAAAAGAACGGCTTGTGCTTTTTAAAAATTCCAAGGCGGTGCTGTCCCAAGGGGCTACATACGCGGCGGCAGGCCGGCTGGGCCTTTTGCCGCAAATCCGCTTTGATATCGAGGATGGCCACAAAATCCCATGCGATGTGGGCATACGCATCGGCCATACAGGCGGTAAATACCGCTTCTTGCCCATACTGGAAAAGGGTTGCCCGCTGTGGCAAAAGCCGCGTACGGCTTTCGTTATTTTGCAAAATAATGTAAACGAAGTAGCAATATACAAAAGAGATGCAGATGGCGTGGACGTGAAAGTGGGCGCGGCAAAGCTTTCGGGCTTTCCGGAAAGGCCGCCGGGCACAACCAAATTGTCTGTAGACATAGCGGCACAAACCGCCGAAAACTGCATTGTTACCATAAAAGACCTGGGGTTTGGGGAAATTTTCCCAAGCAGCGGCATTTCTAAGGAAATAGAGGTGAGATTATGAACTGGGAAGAGTATCGCAAGGAAATAGAGGCAAAAGGCAGTATGCCCGAGGACTGGTATATTTTGGGCATAGACCTGGGCACAACAAACAGCGTAATCAGCTATTGGGATAACAGCGCGAAAAGACCCGAACCCATAGACACTTCCAATGGCTTTGGCAAGATTCCCCTGCCGTCTGTAGTGCAATTTAGGCCGGAGGACGAAGGCGAGGGCGAATGGGTTGTGGGCAAAGAGGCCCACCGCTCTTTCAAAATCTATCCGGAGACCACAATCCGCTCTATCAAGCGCAACATGGGCACAAACGAGACCGTAGAGGTTGGCGGCAAGTAAAATCTGCCGGAAGAAATTTCTGCTAAAATCCTGCGAGAGCTGGTGGACTATTGCACCAGCTTAAACCCAAAGGCCGAGATTGCAGGCCTTGTGGTATCTGTACCCTACGACTTCGACGATGCCGCCAAAAAAGCCACCATGCGCGCCTGCGAGATTGCAGGCCTAGCCGACAAGTTAATATGCCTGATGGAAGAGCCAAAGGCGGCGGCCCTGGCCTATAATTTCCGCCGCGAACTGGCCCAGGACGAAAAGATACTGGTCTTTGACTTTGGCGGTGGCACCTTGGATATTACCCTCTTCCATGTGGTGGAAAAAAACGAGGGCAAAATAGTGCTACAAGTGATTTCCGAAGGCGGCGAGGCCCACCACGGCGGCGATAACATAGACGATATGATTTTGGCACGTTGCCTAGGCCTAATCAAAGATAAAATCGGCCAGGACGCGGCAGATATTTCCCCGGAAAACAACGCAGAGCTGATTCTGCGTAGCCGCGAGGCAAAGGAGCGGCTGTCCGGCGTGAAGTCCTTCCGCATCCCCTTCACCTTCTGCATACCCCCCTTTGTGGAGCAAATAACCCGGGATCAATTCGAAGAGCTGATTGCGGACTTTATCGAAAGAACGCGCAAGCTGGTTCAAAAAGCCCTGCGCGAGGCATACACAGGCGCGGTTTATCCCGATAGCATAGACCGGGTGCTGCTAGAGGGCGGCTCCAGTCAAATGCCCTGGATAAAGGACATGTTTATAGAACTTTTTAACGACGAAAGCAAGGTTTACACATCCGAGCGGCCCGCGCTGGACATATCCCTTGGCGCGACCTACTACGCCGCCATGAAGATGGGCCTGCTATCCAGCCCGGACATGGAGGCCCAAGGCCTGGGCGTAAATGTGGAGTTCGAAGTGACCGTACCCCACGATATCGGCCTGGAAATACAGGGCGGCACAAGAAAGTCCTTTTTCCCAATGATACGCCGCGGCACGCCCTATGCCCTGGCCAAAAAAAGCCATGTTTTCACCCTATCAGGCGTGCAGCCAGAGGACATGACCCAGTTGGACCTAAAAATCCTGGAAAGAATTGACAAAGACGACAAGCTGGAGGACTGCAAGCTAATAGGCGAGGTGGCCATACGCGGCCTGCCCCAGCGACCCAGCGGCAAGACCCGCCTAAAAGTGACTTTATTAGTAGAAGAAGAAGGTGGGCTGGTGAAGGGTGCTGTAAAGGATATGGGCTTTGGTGAAGAATTTGAGCCAAGCGGCTACAACGAGATGTTTGACCCGTCGAGGTTTAGCAAGAGGGTGATTGGGGGATAAAAATAATGAACTGGAAAAAACAAGATTTTATTGCACTTAGCTTGATTCCGCTACAATTGCTTATATCATGGCTTTTTTCGATGGCAGAAGTGCCTCAAATTGCTAACGCTATTTTAGCAGTTGCTATGATATCGGTTGCGGTATTTATATGTATCAAAATTTACGGAGATGTGTTAAAAAAGGACTGGGAAAATTACCGTAAAAAAATCGGGTTTAAAATCCTTTTTTCGATACTTGGCGCAATTGGCATTGTTCTGATTTTACAGGCCGTAAGGTTTATATTGGCACCAATTATGCCGGATACCTCGGCTGTGGACGAAAGTGAAGCGATATCAAATACACTTTTTGTAACGCTCCTAATTTCGCTCATACCCTTATTAAACGCCTTTCAGGAAGAAGTTGTTTTCCGCCATGTAATCTTTTATAAGTTCAAAGATTCTAAAAAATATATAGCGGTGTTTTTCTTTCTGCTATCGGCTTTTCTGTTCGGAGTGGTTCATTTGAACAATTTTAACGGTAATTTTATTGCAACTATTCCCTATATGGTTATAGGCGCGTTTTTCAACTTAATATATCTGTTTACAAAAAATATATGGTACGCCATCGGTGTACATCTTGTATTTAACTTTGCAATGGGCTTTTTGCCGCTGATATTTGTTTATATTTTACAGTCATTTATAGGATAAAATACCTTCTGGCTGAAGAAATGCAGGATTAATTAAATTGCGAAAGAGAGGCGAGAAAAATGAGCTATCTAGGCATAGATTTAGGAACCACCAATAGTGTGGCCATCATTTACAAAGACACAGCCGACAGCATGGAGATTGTGCGTATCGACGGCACGGACGAGATTTTGCCAAGTGTGGTAAGTTATTTGGACGATGGTGCGATTGTGGGCAACGAGGCCAAAAGCGGCGCGATTATTTATCCCGAAAGCACTGTGATATCGGTTAAGCGGCTGATGGGCAGCGACGAAAAGATTATTGTAGGCGGCGTGGAAAAAACGCCGGAGGAGATAAGTGGCGACATACTGCGCAAGCTGAAGAAATGCGCAGAGGAGCAGGCCGGAGAGGTTTTTGACGAGGTTGTGATAACCCATCCCGCGTATTTTAACGACAGGCAGATTTACGCCACCCGCCAGGCCGGGCTTTTGGCGGGCTTTAAAAATGTGTTTTTGCTTTCAGAACCCCTAGGGGCGGCCATAGAATATGGCTATCGCCAGGGCTATGCCCAAACCCTGCTGGTGTACGACCTAGGCGGCGGCACTTTTGATGCCTGCGTGCTGCGGGTTGGCAAGGACGAAAATGGGCAGGAGATTTTCCAAGAGCTGGCCGATGTGGGCGACATGACCCTGGGCGGTGATGATTTTGACAGCGAGCTTATACGCTGGATGAAGGAAAAATTTAAAGAGACAACGGAGATAGATTTGGATACGCTGGACCACGCAGAGCGTAAGCGTGTGTTGCAAAAGCTAAAATTTGAGGCCGAGGCCGCAAAAAAGAAGCTATCCGGCACAAACAAGGCGCAAATACGCATAAACCCGCTGGTTATCATAGATGGCGTGCCACAAAACCTCTCGCTGGAAATTACCCGCGAAGAATTCGAGGCCATGATACGCAAATATGTGGATAGATCCAGAGATATTATTGAAGAGGCCCTAAAGCGCGCAGAATGTGGCGCGGACGAGATTTCTAAGGTGATTCTTGTGGGCGGCTCCACTCTGATACCTATGGTAAAGCGCATGGTGGCAGGCTTTATAAAAGAGCCTTACCGCGCTACAGACCCTGCAAAATCCGTGGCCATGGGCGCGGCCATCTACAATTATCTTATACATCTGCCAAATTCCAATGTGGTTGTAGGGCAGATAACCCGCCAGATTTTCGGCACAGAGGCCGTTGTTAACGTGGCCACAAAAGAAAAGGCCATGATACCCATCATCCCAATGGGCAGCCCAATACCCACGCGGGTTTCGGATGCCAATTTTGCCGCCACAGGCGCGTCCACGGTCAATGTGGATGTATATCAATGGGAGCAGGGGCATGAATACGATAAGAAATACATGGGCAGCGTGATTTTAAGCGGGCTAACAGGCACAACCCAGCTGGAGATTACCTATGCCATAGACGAAAACAACCTCTTTGAGGTTTATGTAAAAGACATTGCCACGGGCAATATGCAGCGGGCGGAATTTGACCGCACCCAAGCCGCCGCGCCGCCGCGTAGGGGCGAGCTGAGCTCGCCCGATTCATCCGGCAATGTAAACGTAGTCTTCTGCATAGACACAACAGGTAGCATGGATACCTACATCAACGGCGTTAAAGACCGCGCTATAGAGTTTTCCCAAATACTGGCCAGCAAAGGTGCGACTTTCAAACTGGGCCTGATAGGCTTTGGTGACCTATACGAGAAGGAAAACCCCAGCGTATACAACTTTACAGACGATGTGACCAAATTCCAAAAGCAGGTGAAAAACATACCAAGAACATATGGCGGCGATATCCCGGAATCCGCGCTGGATTCGCTGGAGACAGCCATAGAACTGCTGGCGACCACCCGCCACGAGGTGGCTTCCAAGTCCATTTTCATATTGATTACAGACGCGCCGCCCCATGTGCCAACATACAGCGGCAAATCTGTGATGGATATTTGCGACATGCTAAATAGCAACAATGTGGTGACATATGTGGTGGCCCGCAAGGATCGCGATAGCATAGAGGCCTATGACCCTATCACCAAGCCCCATGGAAAGTATTACGACCTTTCCGACAAGTTCTATGATATTTTGGACAACATAGCGGCAAGTATCGCTGAACTTATAAGACTGTAGAGATGCGCCGGGTGAACCCGGCTGAAGTAACGGTTTCAAACCGGATGACCGACTTGGAGTCGTAACTTTAGTCGGGTTTACCCGACATGTCCTAATGGAGCAACGATGACAAACCTGTACCTAGCAGCATCACAATCCGAAAACCACATACCCTACACCTTCGCAATGACGGACACGAGGGTGTATTCTCTGGAAGAATCGCTGTATCATTGCCTGCATAACTGGCGCGGCGTTTCTCAGGACTTTTTGTGCGAGCCTTTCATTAAGTGGGTGGAGGGTTCGCTTGGGTTGGGCAAAATAGGGGCTACTTTGCGGGAAATAAGCCGCATAGAGAGCTTTTCTAAGCGGTTTGTTGCGTTTTTATCTGTAGTGGATTATTTGCCAAAGGAAAGTCTGGTAAAGTTGCAACGAGAGCTGGATGCATGGGAAAGACGGCAGGTTTGGGAGAAGCTGGCAGAGCAAGGTGATTTTTGGGCGACACGTGGCGAAGGCGAAAGAGCCTATTCGTTTTATGCGCGGGCACTTAATTATCACGAGGATGCGAAGCTGCTTAATAACGCAGGGGTCGCGCTGATGCAAATGGCAAGCTATGATGAGGCAACAAAGCATTTTGCTAGGGCTTCGCGGCTAAACCCAAGAAACCAGCAGCTAAAATTTAATCTAATAGAAGCCTATATTTTTGCCGGCGCGCAGGAAGAAGCGCAAAATCTGCTGGAAGAGGTGGCGGCAAAGCATCCAAGCCATCCCGAAATTTTCTATTTTCAGGCCGAAATCCACTTTTACAACAAAAGCTACTTTGAGGCTATAAAACTATACGAAAAAGCGGCGGCTTTGCATTATGACCCGCAGTATATCTACAAAATGTGCGATTGCTACATGAAAATGCGCCTATATGACAAAGCCCTGGCCGCCATGCAAGCTGTAAAGGTGCAGGACACGGCCTTTTTGCGCAAACAGGCGGGTTATTATGCCCAGGCTGCCAATGTACCGATGGCTGTAAAGTCGATAGAAAAGGCACTTGTGGGCCACATAAACGATGTGGGCCTGTGGATTACCCTGGCGCAATACCATCGTCTGGATTTGGACTTGGGCAAGGCATCTGGGGCTATCACAAAGGCTCTGTCCCTTTCGCCGGAAAATCCGGCGGCCCTGCTGGAGCAGGCCAGAATACGCAAGGCACAGGGGCGCACGAAGGAGTATCAGGGTATCTTAAACCGTATTTTGACAAGGTTTAAGAGGGATTATCGCGAGATTGTGTAGGGGGTCAATGTGATTGTATTTAACGATACCATAAAGGATTTGCCGCCAGATCAGCTACGAGAGCTGTTCATATCCGCAGGGTGGTCAGATGGCTCAGAAACCCCTGAAATGCTGGAAAATTACAATAAGCCTTTTATAAACTCGACCCTTGTAATTTCTGCATGGGATAATGAGCATTTGGTTGGGGCTGTGCGGGTGCTAAGCGACAAAATGTTCAGGTCTATAATTTATGACTTACTCGTCTTGCCCGAATATCAAAATAAGGGGATTGGCAAAGAATTGGTAAAACGATGTGTCGCACACTATCCGGATTCGGAGTGGTTGGTTCAAACGACAAAAGAAATTTTTGGTTATTACGAAAAACTTGGATTCGAAATTAATGATGATGTGTTTTTGACTATACCGTGCAAGCTTTTTACCACATAAGGAGGGCAAAGTATGACAGCACACATAGAAGCAAAAAAAGGCGAAATAGCCAAAACCGTAATAATGCCCGGCGACCCATTGCGCGCCAAATTTATTGCAGAGAATTTTTTGGATGATGCCGTGCAATTTAACGGCGTGCGCGGCATGCTGGGCTATACGGGAAAATACAAGGGCACAGAGCTGTCCGTAATGGGCTCTGGCATGGGCATACCCTCCATGGGCATCTATGCCTACGAGCTCTACTTGTTTTATGATGTGGACAGCATCATCCGCGTGGGCACGGCAGGTGGCATTGCCGAGGGTATCGGGCTGCGCGATGTAGTTATTGCCATGGGTGCCAGCACAAATTCGGGCTTTATGACGCAATATGGCCTGTCGGGGACTTTCGCGCCGTTAGCAGATTTTGGGTTGCTATCAAATGCTGTAAAATGTGCCAAAGCCGCAGGCGTATACTGCAAAGTGGGCAATGTGCTAAC
>Ga0123352_10015773_pt1 | contig 12031 bp, 7 predicted proteins | sample TergutLab28metaG_FD_89700 | JGI IMG/M metagenome (GOLD analysis project Ga0123352, IMG submission 89700) | Labiotermes labralis P1 segment gut microbial communities from Petit-Saut dam, French Guiana - Lab288 P1 | ecosystem: Host-associated > Arthropoda: Insects > Digestive system > Gut ...
TATTAGTGACACCATATTTCAGGTGGTCATTCACGGGGAACCTTCTAATACCCACTGGAATTCAAGTGAAATTTGTGACAAAGATTGATATTGGGACACTTTTCCTTCACATACTACGGATTTTACCTAAAATGTATCACTTTACTCTTCCTCCACATTCATTTATCCTTTATCTGGTGGGTGGACGACGAGTCCGCTAAATTCCCCACTACCACAGTCACATGATTTCATTCCAACGAAAGGAAATAAAAATAGTGCCGAAGTCATGATGTAAATATTTTTATAACCTTATTCTGACGTAACGGGCATGAGCTCGGTAGCAGCCTTACATTAAGTTAACCCGTTTCTTTGAAGAAATGCTCCATGAAAGAAGGTTTTGGCTTGAATTTTTTGGTTCGCTTGGTGACGGATTACATGAAACATTTGTGATCAGTTTCGCCCATGAATTCTACCCAACCGGTTACAGAAAGGACTGAGAAAAGGAACATTCTTAATGGCAGCAAAACACGTTCTGGTTAGGTGAAGGAATTTAAAACATTTTCATATTTGGGACATTAAAGAATATAAGAGAAAAAATTCCGTCTTGATTTGTAGCATTGCCACAATGTAATTTCTGCGAAGCTTTCCCGCTCCACCCTCCTGCCCGGCTTAAGAAGCATATTTCAACACAGGCATTAACCAGTCCGAAACGTCTGTTTAGATCTTAAGATGATTATTTTTAATCACAAAGCTGGTGCTGTTAACAAAAACGCTGCATTCTTCAAGGCTTTTGCTGAAATGTGTGATGGCAAAATAACAGGATTCTTATTGTGTTCTTCAAACACGAAAAATGAAAGCACGAACATCCACAACAACAACAACAACAACCACAAAATATATCCCATTTGACTTAAATGAGATTCCAGACGCTTGCAGGAGCTTTTGTATTAGTGCTGTTTATTCAAGAAACAAAGCCATTTTGTACTAACTCTACAAATGCATTCCCTTAAATAGAAGCAAAACTAAAACTGATAAAACGCAGTGGCAGATTTGAAAGCATCTCCCACTAAACCTCACCAATACCCTGATAAACGTACATGCAACTTCGCGCACTCTCCCGAAATTTACATCAGCCTAGGCCTGTTAGCCTTACATGCGCCTTAAACTGGAGACTTTGTAGAATTAATCCAGCTATACATCATACGCGTAATAAGATTTGTAATGAATAAGCACTGTATTTTAACATTTGATAAAGCTTATTCTAAGAAAAACGGGACGAAGAATGGGCCTTTAACAATCCCAGCCTTCGTTTCTATTCATGACGTTACTAGCTTGCACTTCATAACACTAATTTTGTCTCAGTGAACTTTCGGAGCGAAGCCCTTGTCCTCATGGCACCAGAGAGCGAAAACATAGTCACGCTTGGTTTTAACGTAAAATCCATTTACTTTCATCTCACTTGATAGTGGCTGAAGCGATAATTTATTTCTTTTTGTTCGTGTTCTTAAAGAAACTAACAGCCCCCAGTGGGCCAGGGCCTCCTCAACGTTGAGGTTTCGAGATCACACTCAGACACACCACACTCGGTAGGACTCCTCTGTTTGCGTGATCAGCCTAAATAAAGGACCTCTACCTGACAACACACAACACTCACAAGAGACAGACATCCATGCCCCGGCGGGATTCAAACCCGCAGTCCCAACAAGCGAGAGCCAAAATTCCCACGCCTTAGACCCTGCGGCCACTGGGGTCGGTGACCGCTTATATTACTGCCATATGAAGGTCTGCAGTAACGTTAATTAACGATGGTTTACTCTTTTCTAATTTACAATATTTCTTTACTGACGACCAATTACATTCGTCATTTATAATCATTCGAGTCGCTTGACATACTGTAAGTTCAAATGCCGAGGGACTACAGGCACAAAATAACACGTTCACGTGGCCACAAACAGCTTTTAGCTGACTTTATATGTCCGTCTTTACTCGTTGAATGTTGGTCACTTGTCGACTTCTGACGATCCAGCTACACGTATACTCCACTCAGTACTGGTCTAGACACGTGTCAAAGATCTTTCTCAGCCCATTTTTAATTTAAAATCCATGTATTTGAGTTCGTTTTATGAAAAAAAAAATAGGAAGGAAGCATGGACAGCGCATCGCTACTTAAGTGTTAAGCAGTGAGTGGCGAATTACAAGAAACCGCATGTGAGCAAAATACATTTCAGAATTTTTGTACAGAGTTAGCTCGGAAAACTGGTTTTCGGTCTGGCTCCTGAAACAAAACCAAACTTCAGTTTTCTCAGGGATTTTCATAGACCATCAATCCCCTCCTCCCCCACAAAAAAATTAGTTCGAGGTAACATCTTACAAATTTGGATTTCCTCAAATACAAAAATAAAAGAGATCGTAGAATAATTTATCCAATGATATTGCAATTTACGCATCAAAAGCTTGTGTCAAAAATGGGGTAAATTTCACCCCAGAACAGGCCACGAAGGCCCAGACGAGGAGTAGATATGTATCTCTATTCTTTCTTTAGCCTCGGCGTTAGATGTGGTGGGTATTAAAGGTGACGCTCCGGCCGCTTTAGCCTCCAGAAAGACCCGGTACCAACTGTATAGGAGGCTAAGTGTGCCCCAGGACCAGTCTGGACGGGTGCGGAAAACCTCGTCCCCACAGGAATTCGATCCCTGTTCCGTCCAGCCCGTAGGGAGTCGCTATACTGACTGAGCTAAAAACAGTGTGTTAGTAACGTGATAATCAGGAAGAGCTGTAAAGAAATCGGGCTTCATTTGTGCAGCAACAAAACGGATCGGTCCGCTGTCCGGTGCGATAGCAACTTCCGAGTCAGGTGCAATGATCTTGGGCGTGGGCAGGGCAAATTTCTAAAATTTTAGCTCATGCCGACCTCCCCATCACGCTAAGATGTAAAGAAGTCTAAAAACCAGAAAACACTGGAAGTATTGACGGCAAAATCCTTCCAGATAATCACTTCATAAATCCTGTGTTCAGTCACAGAATCACGTGTCACGATAAAACAGCATTCAGTAATAACTGCACGTCGCATGTCTATCGATATTATGACATCCTGTTATCATACACGACAAGACCAATTAATTTGCTACTTTCCTAGACAATCGGCTAGGCACTTATATAAAACGTATGGCATCTCTCTTATCATGTACCCACATACGAAATATTTTCAGTTTATTTCATTTACCGCATAACAGTTGCATTGTAATAATGAACAATAAGAATGAAGAATTGCATTACTTCTAACTGCCAGACAAGATTCGCATTTCTTCTCTATTTCTTTTACTCTTGGTCATACAAAACTGTATTAGAGATCCTGTGTTGAAATAGACTTCATAAGTTTAGAATGTGGTTCGTCCATCCGTAAAGGCACTCAATTAAGAATAGAATGATTACTTCCCACAACAAGGTTGACTGCTCTGATTAAGTTGAGCAGATTGAGCTTCATAATGGAAATAAATTGCAGCTACGTTCGCGTCACTAAGCATAACTGTTTCTGCCTGAGCACTGATAGAATTGATACAACTAGAGACGGAGCATCTAATATAAATGCATTGAAGGAAACAAACGAGACAATGTCGTTAAAATATGAAATACATTTATATAAAGGAAAGGACCAAAATAATTAGCTTCATAGAAGAGAGGTCTTTTTCAAAACCTTTTAGTTTATCAACGGTATCCAGCCATCCATTACCATATCTCCCAAGCGGGCTCTTCCATTCAAGTTTTCCAACAAATTACACATATGAATGCCACATCGATTTCTGATATGCTACATGGCCCACCAATCTCATCCTACTTGACTCGATGGCCTACAAAAAACCAGCGAAGCGTGCACTCTCATTAAGTTCCTCTTAACTTAATTTTCTTTATTCTCTTGTAACTTTTCCGTTGTTCTCAAATATCGTCTATTAGCATTCGTTTCTTTGGATGAAAGCGCAAGATTCGCACAAATATCAGACCATAAGTAGTACAAATGTCTTGCGTTTTAATATACATGGAGGAAGGAGCTTGAAGCAAACAGTCACTTTCAAAAATATTAGGGTTAAGAACGCAAGGAGCTGCATGTATACCCATTCTTATAGTAAAAACCAACGAGATTCACTATTTCTCAAAGTTATTTAGGTAAAGAACTCTACACGTTTCGGACAGATCTACTGCCCATCATCAGGAATCTCAACACTGTGTACACAGCAATAGGTATTTGTCATGCTAGTTATGTTGACTGCTAGCGAGGTCAGGAGGTCCTGACCTCGCTAGCAGACAGTGCACCTCGTTGGCTTTTATTATAAGAATATATCACGATCCACGGTCCTCTGAATGTCAAATGTATACCCATATCGCCACTTTCCCATAAACCTCATGAGCTTCTAATTGTTCTAGTGGTTTTCTGTATTGTAACATACAGATTCTGTTACCAAGCCTACCGAGAAATATGGGATGACACTGAAGGCTTCAACCGAGTACCTTGGGTCAGGTCTTAGTGCTCCTAACTGGTAATCGGAAGGTCTGTTTTGATATCGGCCGGGACCCCAAAGGCTTCCAGGTATAGTAAATTCCTCTCACAAAAAAAATTACTGTTTTATTATTGAGCCGTTTTATGACTATTATTATTTATTATTGCCATCATGATGATCATTTGCTATACAGTTCATGCTCGCAGTTATATAAACTACGGTACTACTTTTTTGTAAGTAGAAACGTGTAGACAGTCACTGCTTAACAACAGATGAACTTGAAAATGAACTAACTTTAACGTTGCACCGTGCATTTCGTAGAGTCATTTAATCAGCACACCAGCTAATGCACTATGAGTCTCAAGCAACATGACACACGACACAAACCCATAGTGAGGCGCATTCTCAGCAGCGTACGACATACACAAGATGACATGCTGCTACAGCACTAAGTTAATATAAGGAAACTAATCAGTGAGTGTTTTTAAATATGTGACTTTAGCAAGGAACAGTGTAGCTCCCTGAAGATTATCTTCGGATCGAAACATGTTGGAACGATTTTAAATGTTTTAATGTAAAATATTTATGTATGTGTATTAGTTGGTGTGCTGATTAAATGATTGAAAGTGAACTTTTTCTTGTGAAATAGATATAAATGTATATGTACTTCATAATTGCTAATACCTTTGATTCATACTGTAACGTTATTGTCGGTTAAGAACAAGTAGGATACATGAACCCGTTTATAACGATATCGGATTATGCGACACCTCACTTAAAGCGTCACGTATTCTGTGGTACCCGTTAATGCCTCACATTTAACCATGGCATTATATTACTCGCTTAGAACGCTAATGTATAACGACAGAAAATACACCTTTCGTGACGTTAGAGCCGAGCTGACTGTAATTTCTCCCGAGTTCTAGATTTACGATATTCGTCTAAGACGTTATCGATAATAAAGTTGCCGTTACGCCATACCGCTGCCTACCGGTATAGAGAAGGCAATGAGCTTAGAGAGTGGATATTATTGACTAACTTCATGTGTTATTCACTAGCAGAAGACGTAGTTATTCTCAGTGATTGACAGATGGCGTTGTTCATCAGACAGCGCCGACATATATATACTTTCTTCAACAAAAGGCTATCCATATCTGATAGATGACGTTAGTTATCAAACGAAGTCGATATGCACATACTTTCATTCAGGGGACCACAAATTATCCAAACATCTAAGAGCCACATTCAACTCTATTTGTCGGAATGGTGACATGAAGCAAGTTCCATTCTGAGGACACACAAATGGCCTATTAGGGGCAAGCGTTCAAAATTTAGTCGCCCAGGAACTGGACACTCCCCCCTTTCATTTCTAAGAGAATCTCAGTATCTGACCCGTGGCGTTATTGGTCACATGTTCTCTGCATACACATACTGTCATCTGTAAGAGAATCTCGGTGTCTGAAACGTGGCGTTAGTGGTCACGTGTTCTCTGCATACTCATACTGTCATCTGGAAGAGAATATCAGTGTCTGACAAGTGGCGTTATTGGTCACATGTTCTCTGAATACACATACTGTCATCTGGAAGAGAATATCAGTGTCTGACATGTGGCGTTAGTGGTCACGTGTTCTCTGCATACACATACTGTCATCTGGAAGAGAATATCAGTTTCTGACAAGTGGCGTTAGTGGTCACATGTTCTCTATATAAACATACTCTCATCTGGAAGAGAATATCAGTTTCTGACAAGTGGCGTTAGTGGTCGGATGTTTTCTGCATACTCATACTGTCATTTGTAAGAGAATCGCAGTGTCTGACATGTGGCGTTAGTGTTCACATGCTCTCTGCATACACATGCTGTCACCTGGAAGAGAATATCAGTGTCTTACACGTGGCTATAGTGTTCAGATGTTCTCTGCCTACACATATCTGGAAGAGAATCTCAGTTCAAGTTAATCGGACATTTTCCTACACACGTTAATCAAGACAGGTCTTGACTGTACACTTCAGGGCAGGCAACGAGAAGCCAGAGAGGTCACGCCCATTAATTACCTACTGGACAGCCAACTGTTGTGGTAATAGTCTAAACATAAATTAATACGACATTTTTCGTGGTTCGCCGTGCCAGTTCATTGCATCTGAAAGCCAATTAGCCGACAAGGTATATGAGATTATTAGTTTGTGTTTAAGAGGCTTGTTACACGGCGTTCTAAACCACCGCCATCTTAGAAGATGGTGCTGCGAAATGACAGCAAACTCCTCTACCCTGAAGACAGATTCAGCGGGTTTCTCCGAAATGTTTGTACACATCCAACATTGCACCGAATCCAAGAAGGCAGTAATCATCACCTCCTTCAATATATTAGATTTCACATATTGTGACTGAAGCTATTAGGATTTCACGCGAAGGAAATATAATAAGACACGAATGGACAAAATCCGGGCACCAAATCGCCGGGGCCACTAAATTTTGTATAGGGGCGCCTGGTATTTGAGGGTCATCATTATGGATTGCTTCAAGTCACCCTTCTGACGCCCAGAATTTTTGAAATGGCTGCAATTTTTTTTTATATATTTGTGCACTCCTGCAATAAGATCAAATCCAAGCAAAATAAAAAAATCTGGAACACTTAAAAATTCGCTTCGACATTATTTGAAAGGAGGACTAGTGGAAGACGCCAAGTGTGTTGAAGATGGAAAATACAAGAAATTTGTTGTACTTGTGAAAATGTTTAAATGACAATAGGCTTGAAAATTTCGCTGCTCTGCTATTGAACTCACGAAAGTGAAAGTTAATTGATTCTGGTTCCGCGAAGCAACACGCTATCTCCTCACTGCGCTGTTCCATTTATCCTCCTACTGAAGATGTGTTCAGAATCCAGTTTCTAGCCGCGTGAATCCCCAACTTTCCAGCTCAACTCACGTCTCGCAATTAACTGCTATAGTCGTTTGCTTCTCATACAATATCAGAAGCAGGTGCAGCTTGATTACAGCACTTCCAGCTCTCTACCTACTTAACTTGTTATCACGCCAACATAAAAATTTGCGTCAAGAAGTTTTTGGGGGGGAGCAGTTCCAAACCCCCCCCCCCCCCCCCCCCAACAGCTCATGCCGGAAGCCTCAGAAGTATTATTATTCAAACCCCACAGAAAGATAAAATCTTCCTTGTCAACACCATGAGGTCACATACGGAGACCAGCGGTACAGCTCCGCGCATTCTTAACCTCCGTACTAACTGGAGATGAGTGGCTAACTTCAGGCCCCGGCCTCTTTATCACCGGGAAAGAACCCCAGTACCTACAAAATAGAAGGTTGAGTGGGATCCAAAACCGGTCTGGACGTTTTGGGGTTGAACAAAATTGCTTGCTTCTACCGGGATTCGAACTCCGGACCTCCAGCCCTCAGCCTAATCACTGTACCGATATGTATTTAGTATTATTCATAGCGTGAATATTCTTCCAAACAGAGTAACCACGAGCAGATGCACTTAATAAAATAACATTCATAACAATTATTACAACAGCTACATGTTTCTACATCAGGTTGCCATCCTCAGGGAGTCGTAAGACAAAGAAATATGAGTCCATCACGTTAGTCTAGGTATTTCACTGTCCGTACTGAAGTGTTTAAAACGTGTAAATTCTAAACTGTATTAAAAATGGACAAGTCTAAAAATAAAGATATTATGAAATTACAATTGTACGATAGTTCCAAGTACGAGTCCATAGTTGTTTAGGACCTATACGCAGTAGACACACAAACATCTGCCTCGATCTTGTGTAATCCGATGGGATCGCATCAAGATGGAGCGTGTGATTGTCAGACTGGTTGGGCGGTGAAATGTAATACACACACGTGTGTGTGTGTGGGTGTATCTGCATGGTGTGCCAGGAGGTATCTGTCGTAGTTGGGTGAAACGTTCCTTAGGTTAAATTACAGCAAAACAACACAGATATCAATATTCGAGTTTGAAGGTTCCTTTTTCTTCTTCTTCTTCTTCTTCTTCTTCTTCTTCTTCTTCTCCTTCTCCTCCTCCTCCTTCCCTCCTCCCCCTTCTCCGCCTCCTCCTCCTCCACCTCCTCTTCTACTTTTTCTTCTTCTTCTTCTTCTTCTTCTTCTTCTTCTTCTTCTTCTTCTTCGATGGCACTACAGTCCAATGCGGACTTGCGCCTTCTTAATGGACTTCTCCAAGTCAGCTCAGGTTTTTTTACCTCTCTTCCTAATTTTTGATTTTGCATTTATTGATATTTGTTTGTGCACAGTTCCACCATCTGTCGATGACTAATTTTTACATAATGCTGAGTCTTGTTTTGTGTTAGAACTGTATTTGCGCTTGCATTAGTAGAGTTCTGAGTGAGCAGACACGTTTAACCCTGTTTTTGTTCCTTCTTTTTGTAACCGTGTCCTACCTGCGTACTTTTGTATTTAGACATTCCTGCTAGTTTTGTATTGGCCTCGCGCTGTTAAGCCTGCAAGTTAATAAATTGAATTGAATTAAACTGTCATCATCATCAACCAATTAATCATACGATATTTTTGGTAACACATAAAATAATTTGTGTGTACCGGCAAATTGGTAGTTTTGTCATTCCGAGGTACTGCGTTCCGATCCTCGTGGGAACATTCTCACTGCCGTTCCCTTACTGAGAAATGTTTGTTGACTGATAGTCCAGCGACTGTCTTGGAGCAATTTCATTAATACCCTGCTGTTTGCACCGCCATCTTACCTTCTACGTCCTCATTAAGTTCCATGCTTTAAAACTTCAGTGCACATAAATCTAAATTAAGCTAGAAGTGTTAGCATGACAAATAGCTTCAACCTACTCCAAAAACAATAATATTGCACACACATACCTTAAGAGGATAAATCGTATCGAAATGCTTTCGGAATGTGCTGGGTGTGCATTATATATAAAGTTGTGTTAGTGCTGAAAGGTACAACATTCTCACGAAAAACCTCCCTTCATACTGCTAGTTACCTGATTTATAAACGATCACTCATGGAACCCGTCTGCCTCTCTATTCAATTCTCTTTCTACACACGAACCCTTTCCTACATGGTCTAGCAGAGGTCATCTACTTGACGTTATGACGTACCTGTCGGACTGCAATATCGGACAGTCGAAAAACTGTACATTTATTTTCGCAACTTCTGACACTATCCAACGTCTAAATTTTATACTAATATCGAGAAGTTTCGGAAACTGGTTTTGTTTTCTTCTTCAGGCAAAAGGGGTCACTGGACGGAGCTATTCTGAAAAGCAGGTAATGATAGAAGCCGTCCCTATTATGAAGTACCACGTCATAAAGCAGTATGAGGGCGTGAAAGATATGCCCACCCTTTCTTAAAGACAGCTTTAGTTCCAAATGAATTCACAGACTTCCCACCACCCACAGAAATAGCACCGAGGGTCTGGGTGAAGACCAAATCATATGTGGATATGGGCTGCGAGAAGAACACGCTTTACCCTGCCGGGGAATCAAACCCGTTTCCGCGATCTCTAGCCCACAGCCTGGTTATTATACTAACAGGCTTGGACAGTGCGCGTTTCCAAAAATGAAAGTACGCGAATGTTTAGTGCATGCAGAACAAACTATATATATAAATGATCATTTGGCGTCCCGCTCTAGCCAACTTTAATCCACACCTTCTGTGTGTGAGTTCCAGAATTAGTACGAACGTGAAAGTAAAATAATCCATGTTCAACTCCAGCTGGGGAGAAAGACCATCCATCCATTTTGCACATATCCTTCTGATGCAAGTTTTTGTAAAACTCGGTGATTTAGGGCCTGGTGAGTGCTAAACGTACCACCACATTTAATATTCAAGAATTCTACATTATGTCCATAGAGCGTATTTTTGGGTTTTGCAGGTTTGTCAAATTAAACAATTTGTATAATGTCCCCGCACAACATTTGGCTCCTAATCAAGACGGATTGCGTTTCCTATTTGGAACGACCTGGACCCGTAAATGAATGTTATTGCGTCACAGCAATAATAACCTTTATACACAGTAGGCAGAGCTTAATGAGTGTTGGCAGGACTCAATATTAAAGTCAGTATACATCACGCGAGGATATGGGAAAACGGTGTTGTGCTGGTTGACTATAATTTCAGTAACGTTATTTTGAATTGCATAGCAAGTGGCTTTATGTTCAAACACAGTGTGCCTTGCATACAAATAAAAATCGGAAGTAACAAAAACTGTGTTACAAAAGTGTCGAAGGTTTTTTATTTTGTGATCAGTGTAAATTTATTTAGCTAAACCATCTTATCTGTACATTGTGCACAAACATTGTGAAAAATGATCATTGTTGTTCTTATTCCGTGTAGCAATGAACATTCTGTGTCCTATTTTGAAAGAAAGTCTTTGTGTCTTATGACATTTTGAAAGAAAATGAAACACGATCAGATTTGTGTGGGTCTTACTTCGTGCTGTAGAAATCATTAGATTGCTTTCGAATAAGCGATGCTGTACATTAATGCAATCTGATCACGCATTACAATCATTTGAAAGCAGGGAACACCCAACATCTGTGGGTAATAGCTAGGGGGTCACGTTGTGAAACGCTTGCTTGTGGTAGGCTAAAGTTTCATGTACATAGAAGTTAAAGAGAAATGCTTAGTTATCAGCGGAGAGCGTGTGGTGAAAGAGCGTGAATATATTACACATCAAATTTGTAGTGGCTAAAGGTGCAAAAAAAATACAACTCAGTAAATAAGCATTTCAACACTTGTGCTAGATTTCATTTTAAGGCATTTTCTTGCAAGTAATTTACGCTTATTCTTGATTTCAAACTTTCTCCTTGTTCTGAACGTTGCACGCTTTCTTCTGGGTAATTCCCCGGCGTCTGAATTTTATATGCCAACGTTTCGGAACACTCCGTCTGTTCCATCTTCATAGGCGGGTAGGTATGAAGATGGAACAGACAGAGTGTTCTGAAACGTCGGCATATAAAATTCAGACGCCGGGGAATTACCCAAAAGAAAGCATAAAATTTACGCTTACAACGAGAAGCATAAAATGGCAGCTAGGTTCTGGCTTGCGTGGTCAAATTTCGACCTCAGAACAACCTATGCGTGATTTGCGTTAGACAAATGTCACAGAGAGAGGGATTTCTCCTAGTGTTCCTTTTCGAACCTGCCAATGTCAATTCCGTCAGCGCTTTATATTCACACAAATCTACTAAGTACGTGCTGTATTCTAGGTAATGCCGAAACGTCGCTAAATAAACTGCAAAATATGACTACTATTTAATTGTCATGTTTAGTTTTATTGTTTATCCTACGATGCAGAACATAATCCTCAAAAAGATAGTTCACCCTTATAAAGGTACAACAATCGCTGTACAGGCCTATACAGACCCTGACGATTCCAGGAGGTCGAGACTCCGAGGTTGCAATGACAATCGGCACATGAATGTTTTAATGTTGCCAGCCCTATGCACCGGCCGGCTTTGCCCCCCCCCCCCCCCCCCCCATCCACCTCGCCCACCCTCTCACTCCCCTCCCCCCGGAACCTGCCTCCGCCTCCTGAGTAGGGGGACCAAAGTCTACA
>Ga0123352_10015776_pt1 | contig 12029 bp, 9 predicted proteins | sample TergutLab28metaG_FD_89700 | JGI IMG/M metagenome (GOLD analysis project Ga0123352, IMG submission 89700) | Labiotermes labralis P1 segment gut microbial communities from Petit-Saut dam, French Guiana - Lab288 P1 | ecosystem: Host-associated > Arthropoda: Insects > Digestive system > Gut ...
ATTAGTAACCAATTTCATATTTTGTATACATGTAAAATAACCACTGCCACTGGGTGACAACCCAATTGCAGTTTATTATTATTATTATTATTATTATTATTATTATTATTATCATCATCATCATCATAATAATAATATCCTGCGCCTTGAAATTGGGGTCTTCGTCTCTCCTCCGGCAGTGGGGACGGTACAGAGTATGGGAGTTCACTGTTTCGATCGCTCAGGAAATTCGACACTGCAGGTGGAACCGATTGTTAACAATTTTATGAAAGTCACACTTTACTTCCTCTTGCGCTGATTAGTAACAGCTTACATTTTTATGCGACTGAAGCTTGTTTTTCCTTTCTTGCTGCTTTATGAATCGAACTGAAGGAATATACAAAAATGTAACTAACTTTAGAGAGAATATTCAATTTGTCGTCTTGGTATGGAGCTGGGTTTGTGTATAGGGCGCTATACACTGTCAGTTACTATGAGCGATTTTACTGTGTGATGTCATAACTGACGGAAAAACTGAGTAAATTACGCAAATTTTCACATTCGTACGGTGCATCTCGATATTATCAAAGTTTTATTTATCACCAACTGACGCACTAGTGACTTGTCTTAAAAAAAATATTAAAATTTGCATTACAATTTACATTAAAACAACTCCGACATGTTTCGATGTTTTAGTAATACCATCATCAGTGAGCGCATTATTTTGTGCTTCCTTATTAATTTGTGCTTACTAAAGTAAGCACAAATTAATACGCTCGCTGATGATGGTATTACTATAACACTGAAAAATGTCGGAGCTATTTTAATGCAAATTTTAATATTTTTAAGACAACTCACTGGTATGTCAGTTAGTGAATAAATAAAACTTTGATAAAGCAATAGCGCAAGCCTCAGAACTGTCCTTTCCAGTCGCCCTTCACACAGAGAACTGAACAGTTCCCTCACGGAATCCCACACTTTCCTTATTTTACCTGCCGACACCAAGATCACATCATCACAAGACACTCAAACTTCCAAATTGAATAAAGGAGAGGCAACTTCCTCGAATCTTCTACCTGTTGCTAATTATCTCAGTGTAGCAATAAGTCTCCGTTTTGGTGAGTTTGCCTCTCTCAAGCGTGTATTCTTTGTTTGAATGTAATTCGACAATTTGGTCTACAGCACATTAAACGTCTTATCAGTCATTCAAAAATAGTTTATATAAACTACAACATCTGTTTCTAGCAATTCATTCAGTAGATGAGCATCGCATGATATATTCCTTTTCAAATACCATTTCTTCTCCACATTTTACTCTCTCTTTTCTTCTTTTCGGACAACATTATGGCCGATGTGGCTAGCAAACAGCAAACGACAGCCTTGTTTTTATCCACCACAGTCACACGAATAGGAAGACACACAGAACGGACAAAAAACTGGCAAACCTTTTGGGAAACCTGTGCTGTGCCAGAGAATATTCAGTTTAGTTTATCGTGCAGATTTTTTGCACAGTTAAACTGCATAGTTTAACTTACGGTGGATGGGGCCCTTATGTAGCAAGTGAATATGCCTGATGGTGTTACGTGAAACGTACAAAGAGTGCATTATGGACTTGTAATTACTGTCATTGCATTATGCATTGCTGATTTCGTGAAACGAAAATAGAAATGCAAGCCAGGAACTGATTATTTTTATGTTCGTACCGTGAATAGTGATTAGCGAATATATATTATACCAAATTTTGCACAATCTAGTAGTGTTAAAATTAATATTAAAATTTCTCCGACATGTTTCGGTGTTGGTACACCATCTTCAGGGGGAATTCGGTGGCACAGTGGTTAAAGTGCTGTGCTACAAATCGGAATGTCGCTGTTTCGATCCTAGCTCGTGTCATACAATTCTTCCGATCGCACTATTGCCCTGTGGTCGACTCAGCCTCTAACAGAAATGAGTACCAGGAGCATTTCCTGGGGGTAACTGCGGCCGGTGCATAAGGCTGACAACCTACCAAAATCCTGTGCCGTTGTCACGAAATCTGGGAACATTAACTTCCTGGAACCCTCTGGACTACTCCGGGTCTCAAACGGGACTGCTTTTACACCACCTTACAGTTGTGTCAACTAAAGTTATGAATTATTACAATGATAAAATACAATACATTAGTGTGAGGTTGTGATAAAATGTTGGTAAATGTGACCGCATATGTAATTCTTGGTTAGGTGTGTGTGTGTGTGTGTTTGTGTGTGTGTGTGTATGTGGTGTGTGGTGTGTGTGGTGTGTATGTGTGTGGGTTTGTGTGTGTTTGTTTGTGTGGTGTGTGTGTGTGTGTATGTGGTGTGTGGTGTGTGTGGTGTGTATGGGTGTGTGTGTGTGTTTGTGTGTGTGATGTGTGTGTGTGTTTGTGTGTGTGTATGTGGTATGTGGTGTGTATGTGGTGTGTTTGTGTGTGTGTTTGTGTGTGTGTATGTGTGGTGCGGAGTAAACAGGGACCGGACATTTTATCACAACACACTACTGTATTGTATTTTATCATTTTAATAATTCATAACTTTAGCCAACACAACTTGTAAACTCCCTGTAGATGGTGTACTAACACCAAAATATTTCGCAGTAATTTTAATATTAATTTTCACAATTCTTTTTTGTGCATACGTTGCTACAATAAACATTAAACATGAAACTGATATATATATATATATATATATATATATATATGCAGTTATCATACTTACCTTTATGATACTTCGTACCTTTAAGTTATCATTTTGTTACGAGTGCCCCTGTAGATTCCTAAATAACGTTCCAGGAAGAAGGACGTGGCCCAAAATTGAATTCTCTGTCTTGTCTTCAAGAGCGACGTGACGTTTTAATTATATCTTATCACATTCGAATTATCTTTTACTTTAGATGTGACAGTAATGTACAAGTTGAGTAGTCTCAACTCGCTGATCTGTCGCCCTGTTTTAAATTCTCCGAATCCTACACAAAGTAATGGAATAAGTGACAGTATGTTCCTGTCTAATTATAAAGCTATTACATTTTATAATTAATAACGCAAGGACTATGAGCATTAAATCGTTGCGTGGACTTTCCCTTCAATCGAGTGGGACATATTCTGTTTGTAATTACAGTGTCGTGTAGAGAAGAGGAAAGAGTTTCATTCATTTAGTAGTCTGCCTTACGACAGGTCCAAAGCCTCTTCCAAAGCAGCTCTCCACATAGTGCGATCTAAAGCTTCCTCCTTCAAATGAGAGTACCCTCTCCTTTTTTTAAGGTCATATAGTAGCTTCCTACGTCTTCTTCCTCGTCTTCCTATCACTTCTATCTCCCCTTTTATCTTTCCTTCAATAACCCGTTGTAGAAGGCAGTTTCTACGCAAAATGTGACCAATCCAGTTAACCTTCCGTTTACTTATTTCATGCAGGATATTCCTCTTCTCCTTGACTCTAAGTAACACTTTTTCATTTCTCACATGATCGGTCCAACCTATCTTCTCCAGCCTTCTCCAGCACCACATTTCAAAACATTCCAGTTGTTTCTGATCTACTGTGGAAGAAGTAAGTAAGAACAAACGTTGAATCCATTTTAAACATATACTTTTAACTCTTGTAACAAATTAGGCTTTTCTCATATTGGACATATAGTGGAGAGACGCTTTTGAAGCCCTTAAAACTAAATTGTAAATATATATCACCTACTGTAACAAATAAAAATTACACATTTTGCCCACAATATGCATTTATTTGTTTTTTATGGTTCTCATAATAAAATAAGATTTTTTCCTAAAGAGCATGATATGATTTCTTCTGTACTAGCGAAGGGCTGCATTCAGTACGAGGTAGCAACTTAGTTTGTTTAGAACTATATTAGCTTTCGGCTGAGAAAATAAAAAACATCTCAAAGAATGGAAAGTATTTAGAGACACATACGTACAGTATTGAAGGGGAAGCAGAAAATTTGTAGCGTCGGTGTCAAATATGCATAGAGTCATATCTGTACTTCCCTTCTTTGCCTGCTTACTATGCAGTGGGACAGCCTTTACCTTTAAAATCCGATTCACATTGTACTGCACGACACGATACGACACGACACGACACGACAAAAACCAGTGTGCCTCTTCATCTACCGTAAGTTAACAGACAGGAAGAACATTCATTTTCTACCACCAAGCGACAATTTCTTTGTCCGTCTCTGCCGTTAACTTCCGGTGACCAGCTACTGTGAATTCGGTCATTTGAAAACCATACAAGAATATTTTGTCGTGTCGTGTCGAGAATTGTCTTGTCTTGTCGAGTCTTGTCTTGTCGTTTCGTATAACTTTCATAGATAATTTACATCTATGCCCCTCGTCCTACCTGTACTAGAACAAGCACAGTGCGGCGACCTGCACAGCAGTACATTTTCTGTTATCGCCTATGAAAATGATTGTCTCTCTCTCGATACACAATTTCTTCTGCTTATTCTTATTCTTCTAACTTCGAGTTGTTAACGTAACATTCTATGTTTCTACTCCAAAGGATTAGGGATTAAACCCAGTTCAGCTCTCGTCACTCATATTGGCAAGTATCCTCTTACCGGTGACAATGCTTCATGCCTCGCAGATCTGTAATTTATATTTGCTCGTTATATTTGCAGCTGGCTCTGAAGTTTAATTATAAATTGCTTTCTTGGCACGGCATGGTGCGTTGCGTAGTCCAAGATGTTTTCGGTTATTAATAATTACTTTTGGTTTATAAATTAATACAGAAAAATGACCATAATAAAAGAAAATCTCTAACATATTTTTCTAGAAAATGTTGGTTCATAACTTGAATTTCGAGAAAATAAATTAAAGGAAATAAAGATATTTAAGCGACGGAATGTGTGTCCAGTGTGCCCGTTGCTTGGCATGCCGATACTGACGAAAGTGAGGAGGCCTTAGCTCACTAAGGACTGTCGCGCCTTGACAAATTATATTGCTCTTCATGTTTAATTTGAAATCCTGTAGGACAGGAAGGTACGAAAATAAGCATATGTAAATAGGCTTTTTGGGTGTACCTTGGCATGGCCTTACTCCTGCAGGAAAACAGAATTTAGGCTTCTTTTTGGCTGCGATGTACACCTCCGAGATGTGCCACAAAAGTGTGAATTGTAGACGATCTTCAGCTGTTAAAAGGAATCCATATAACTGGGAGTGAGATAATAACACTCAAATACTTACCTAATTACTTACTTACTTACTTACTTACTTACTCACTCACTCCATGGAGCAGAGTCCTTGTCAATCTAACCGGTTTGCACATAGTCAAGAAATTCCCCGTATTTTCTGGAACCCGAAGGTTCATTACCGCATTCACAAATGCCCTGCACCTGTCCCTATTCTGAGCCAGCTCGATCGAGTCCATATCCCCACATCCCACTTCCTGAAGATCCATCTTATTATTATCGTCCCACCTGCGCCTGGGTCACCGCAGTGGTCTCTTTCCTTCAGGTTTTCCCACCAAAACCCTGTATACAGCTCTACTCTCTCCCTTACACGCTACATGCCCCACCCATCTTATTCTTCTTGATTTTATCACTCGCACAATGTTGGGTGAGCAGTACCGATCATGAAGTTCCCCATTATATAGTTTTCTCCATTCCCCTGTTACTTCTTCCCTCCTAGGCCCAAATACACTCCTCAACACCATATTCTCAAACACCCTCAACGTCAGCGACCAAGTTTCACACCCATACAAACAACTGGCAAAATTATAGTTCTGTATATCTTAATCTTTAAATTTTTCGATAGCAAACTGGGAGATAAAAAATTCTGCATCGAATAATATCAAACATTCCCTGACTTCAGTCTGCTAACAACACCCGAAAAATAAGAAAACACTTATAATTTAACTTAAAAAGTGCAAATGTGTTAGAAAATAGTGAGAACTGCGACATATTTGAATCTGCAACCTCTGCATTACATACATTCCGCAGAGGTATTTAAATTTGTTTGGTATCAAAATATCCTGCTTCTACCCCAAGGGCATACAGGAATAGGAGGCGACTCAGCATGTGTTATGAAACGGGAAATGTGTTAAGACAGATTTGTTTAGGATGGTAAAAAAAAAACGTGGCTTGCACAAAATTCAGCTGCTTCACTACATGTCGTAGACATCCTACGCGTAATTTCTGAAGAATTACTTGGCAGTGGCAACCGATAATGTTCCCAGACACCTGTAACGGAGATAAGGTTCAGAGCTATCGAGTTACGTCAACAGGCGTATGTATTATGTTCCGGAGGAAATAGTTTAACCCTTGCGATGGAATAGTTCACCATGAAAATAACGGAAATGTGAAGGTTTTCGCGGCATGTCGCCAGTTTTGTGGGAATAATCGCATGATTTTGGAGGGTGATTTCTACGTAATTTTGTATTGTAGTTTTGGTACTGCGTAAGAATCTTAATTTTTTTAATGCTTTAGTAAAAAAGAAAATCAGTCCCATTACAGGTCCGAGGTGCCCAGAGGGGTCCAGGAATTTAAGTTTCCCAGATTACGTGACAGTGACCCAGGATGGTGGTAAGGTTGTCAGCCTTACGCACCGGCCGCTTTTACCCCCAGGAAATACTCCTGGTACTCATTTGTGTTAGAGGCTGAGCCGACCCCAGGGCCATATTGCGATCGGAGGGATTATGTCAAAGAAAAATTCCAATGACACCATCTGGAATCGAACCAGCGAACTTCCGATTTGTAGCACAGCACATTAACCACTGTGCTACAGCCTACCGCGTTCCCCAATATATTAGTATAACTCTACTGAATTCCAACCACGCTAATCTGCATTTGTCTGTTGTCGGATGGTAAGGATGACCATTAAAATGATACTTGAATCTGTTAGTTGCAGTAACTAGCAGATTCAAGTACGTGTAATTATTGATAATTTTCAACTAAGGTAGGAGAAAGTAAATGGGGTCTCTATAATGTGTATATCTGCTATTTATAAGATTTGTGTCTTCGCCTTCTCCAATGGAGCGCAAGAACCTTTTTTCCCTTTGTCACTTTTTGTAAAATTTCTCGTAACATCTGCAGTGCCAGTACGATGTGAAATAGTGAAATAACAGTGCTCAAATTACGATTAGAGTCACGTGACTTCCGTCCCCTTCCGTAATGCGTTAGATAATAATGAAGTGTAAATTTGTTGCTGTCACTTAATTAACAATCTGTGTAATGGGACAGAACTGTCCTTCTGATGTTTCTAAATTACTGAAATTATGTTTCCCCGTATTAGTGGAATAAGCATGTTATATGTCGCTTATTGAAGATGAACTGTGACTGAATCACGTGGTATTTTAAATTGAATAGCTGGAGTTAAATGGGGAAGGATTTCGACTGTTATTCAGGCTACTTTATCTCCGAATTACGCGTGTGTGTTTGCTGCACATTGGTATTATTTTATAAATGTCACTGAATTTTAAGGAATTTTTAATGAATATTACGCAATTAGAAACCACCCCCAAACTCTTAATTGAATAACTTCATAAAATCAGTAATAATAATTTTGCGGACACGCGATTTTCTGAGGTGAGATGGGCAGTAGCGCCACGAACATTAGTTTCGTAATGTAATATGTGACAGTAATGTGTTTTGGAGAAGTGTGCGAATTTTTGTTATGGCTGTGTTATTGTGGACTGTGTAGTCAAACATGGCGACTCTGCGAGTATTTTGTGTAGCTTTCGGTTCTATAGCGTTAGCTATTGAACTACTGGAATTGGTCTGTGAAATTTGGCACAAATTTGGACTGCATTCCGGCAGAGTATAAACAGAATATTGCAAATTTTGACGTTTTGCTGACCGTGCATCTCAGTATATTTATCTCAGTATTTAACCAACTTGATGCACAAAGTTTGTTTCACAAAAAGTTTTATTTCATGCCTCTACATGTTTCGAGCACATGTGCTCGAAACATGTAGAGGCACGAAATAAAACTTATTGTGAAACAAATTTTGTGTATCAAGTTGGTTAAATACTGAGATAAATGAATAGAATGTTGTAGTTTAAGGATTATGACCTAGGCAAGAAACGGAAATTCTTGTGTTTCATGACTCATACTTGGCGTGTTCAGTAGTGTGTTAATGAACACTTCGGTTTGTACATACCACAACCACGTGTATCCATTGTGGTGGAATTCGACATGATAAATCCTTGCATAATGGTAGTCAACTGTCCTAAATTTCACGAGTGTTGAATGACCACAAATCCTACTTACGTACGATAGCGAACCGGCATGGAATAGTAGTTACAGCGCTTAGGATACAGGCAGGAGTTTTCGGCGTCTGAATTCCGACAAGAAAAAAAAAATTGTATCAGCTCTAAATCTTTGAGACCGGCTTTGGGGCCCACTCAGCCTCCTATGCAAGGGATCCTTTCCGGAATAAAGCGGCCACGAATGAGGTTAACAATTCACTTTTATCTAGAGCGGACGTTTAGAATGAGTGGAGTCATACATATACGCCCCCCATATTCCCTCATATTTTGAGCAGGATGAAACTCCATTTACTTTACGCGTGGTAACAACTAGACTTCTTCGTACATATCCTGTACACCGTTTTAAAATAATTTGCCAAAATTCGATATGCAGAATTGTCTGAAAACTTTTCATAGTTATTACGGATTCCAGCCATATTGATCTGAAAATTAGTGTAGTTTGGTAACGGTCTTTACAAAGTATTCGGTAGCGTTTATTACGGTTGTCGCTGAAGCTCGGAATGACAGAATTTTATTGTTCGGTACCAAAAACATTCAATTTTCAACAATATACATCTTAGCAAAAGCTACACTTTATTAGATCGCAAAAGAAAGCTCTTACATTAAACAAACTTTTAATAAAATTGTTGCAGAATTCAGAATTCAATATGAGAGCTTTAACATATTTATCGGCAATTCTGACTTTTTAACCACACTGGGGGAACTACACGAAGTAGCGAAAATTAGGCCATTATTGAACTTTCCTTCTGTACAAACCATCACCTCGAGTCTTTGTACTCCTTTTGTCGATGTTCGTCGCCCCATATTGCTATAGCATGGAACTAAGGCTGAAGCGCGTAGTTGCTGGTTCCTCGAAGAGGAAGCTTGGCTTAGGTCCTAGGGCAGACGCAGTGGGATTTGTGGTAGACCGAAACTGGTTTGTCTTCCCGTGTATCCGTCACCCCTTGAGAGTGATCATGACAATGATGGTTGACAGTGATGATCCACGCTCACTAGTCTTCCAAAATCAGTCTACTAATTGACACACTACACAAAGGCACCGTCTCGACCTCCCCGCCCCGTCCCTGGACACAAGGCTATACGTCATGCTGTCGAAGTACGGGGTCTTGACCTTTTGTCAGAAGTATTTCGTATTTTGTTTCTGAAGGTCCAGTTGCGCACAGGCCCCGCATTTCAAATTTCTTTTCTGTTTGTTGTTTATTTATCGACACTATCTTATCCGATTATATAGCAGATAATTGTTTTATGATTATTGAGTACGGGATTATAAAGGCACAAAATCAGCAGTGGCATAAGTTAGGATAATATCCCAACTGGAGCGACTGAGGAGAACCATAAATAGGCTGACGCTCTAATTGTCAGTCGCCGGGCTTCTATCATTTGTGAATTCTCACCTCATCATCTCAGAAGGGGGCCACACAGTCTCGCAGTTGGTTGTGGCACTGCACTAGAAGACCGAAGGTCACGGGTTCTCTTCTCGATGGGGTTTTTGGAATTTTTCATTGACATAATTCTCCCGGCCTCACTATGGCCCTGGGATTGGCTTAGCTTCTAACCAAATGAGCACCAGGAATATTTCCTGGGGGGGGGGTAAAAACGGCCGGTGCCTAGGGCTGACAACCTTACCACCTTCATGTGCCGATTGTCTAGAAATCTGGGAACCTCAACCTGATAGAATCCCCAGGGCCCCTCCACGCCCTGTTCAGGGATGTCTTTGCTCCTATCATATACGTGACGATTTGCAAATAATAATAATAATAATAATAATAATAATACAGTTTTCACGTGATAACGTCTCAAGCAAATCCTAAATCCTAAGTTAGGTGTGGAAGGTAGGAGGGGAAATTCGCAGAGGATGTGGATCAGATAGACTTTTTTGTCTTCGACTAAGCAGTTTATTCTTTCTCAACATTTAGGTTATTTGGGGCGAGAGGGTTTGGGTTTCAGCTGCAGACGTGCGGGTTGTATCAGGAGAGTGATGTGCAGAGGGTGGTCTTGGGGTAATTTGGGCGGAGACCTCGGAACTAAGAAACAAACAGAAAAGAAAAATGTTTATTTGTTGACTGTAGCAGTTCATACAGCAGAAACGAATAGGGTGAATAGAGATATAGCTGAGAAAAGAGAAAGACAATGAAGAGATGGGGTCTGGAATATCTACTAATTGTCTTTTCTGTAGAAATAATTAAGAAGTAAAGAAACCGGAATAGTTAAGAGCTTATAAACTTGTGTAATAAGAAGGAAGGTAAAAGGATTTGTCAGAAATCTGGTCGCCAATTTCCCCCATTGATCTAGGTTGAATACTTCCGACATTCCTGCCTTTTTTTTTAACAAGATGGTGGTACACTTCGCTTTCACTTGAGTTCAGTTTGTTTTCTTTTATATTACAAAACCAGGAAAAAAAAACCGGAGAACTCGCGCAATGTTTCTTCTCTTTCCTATTCAGATTCAATTGAAGGCTACATTCCGAATGTCTGTTTTTTACAAGAATAATTGAGTGTCTGAATTCAAGCAGATTCGGCGATGTTCTAAAGTTAGTTCGTCTCATAAGAGAATGAGGGATTTGCACATATACTCAGAAAAAAAAAGATCTGATAACGATCAGTCCTATGGAATGTACTTCAACTGCAAATAAAAGAATTTTATGGGGCAGCTTGAAAATAAGTTATTTCCGTTTTAAATTAAAAAGTATAATCGGTTGATCGAAAACGAAAGAAAAAAAAGTCTGATTCTTGCCTGTCCAAGATATATGGAGGTCTAGATCTTTACAAAACGTACAAAATTGCTTACAGTACAGTCGTAAGTCGCATTTATGAAGCAAGAATATCCAAACAGATACAGACATAATAGATTTGACGTTCAAGTGACCGTGCATCATGATAAATTCTTATAATAAAACCAACTAGATGCACTAAATTTCTCAAATTTCTTTTTGGAATAAAACTCTACGTGTTTCGGACAGATCCTCTGTCCGTCATCAGGAGTTTTTCGCTGTACGCACTGTACAGGTTGGCTGACAGCTTGTCAGCAAACTTGTATGACATATACCATTGGTGTGTGTACAGTGAAAAACTCCTGATGACGGACAGAGGAACTGTCCGAAACATGTAGAGTTTTATTCCAAAAATAAATGTGAAAAATTAGTGCATCTAGTTGGTTTTATTATAAGAACCGATATGATACCTACGCACAACTCTATTTTGCAAGTAGGACATGCTTGTGTCTTTAAGATCATAATTTGACATTCACAAAATGGAACTGTTAAAGATAAATTGTTTTTTATTATTGTGCTGCCTGTCCATCATCATCACAATTCTGAATGAATTTTGCTTTGTAAGCAACAACACGTTATTAGATTAGCCCCTACGCGTTTGTTACAGAATACCGTAGGGCGTAGTCGACCACATCATTGAGGGAAAGCGGTAAAGGTCATTTTCCCCCACAGTTTGCAGATATCGAGAGCGTGTTTCAGCAGCCAGTCTGTACGAAGCGTTAAATGGCACAACGTCGGACATTTACCACGCCCACAGATGAAATTTCAGTTGTAAAAAACACCAATAAGTGGAGTCAGACGAATTAATTGTTCACCCACTTATTTTCTTTAGCATTCGTTTTAACCTTTTGACGCCTAATGTCAACTATTGTGGTCGTACCGCACCGCTAACCTCTAAAGTTGCATTTTATATATTTATTCAAGAAATATAGGCACTGAATATTTTAAACATGGTATGTACTCTCCGTTTTTTTCTCTTCAAAATGCAGTTTGTTTCATAATTCTAACGTATTTGGTTCCTGTATTATTCACATTTTATATACAGGGTGTGCTAAAA
>Ga0123352_10015777_pt1 | contig 12029 bp, 11 predicted proteins | sample TergutLab28metaG_FD_89700 | JGI IMG/M metagenome (GOLD analysis project Ga0123352, IMG submission 89700) | Labiotermes labralis P1 segment gut microbial communities from Petit-Saut dam, French Guiana - Lab288 P1 | ecosystem: Host-associated > Arthropoda: Insects > Digestive system > Gut ...
ACACCTCGGCTGCCAGTAGTCGACTGAACTGACGCCCCCGCCGATTTAAATGGACTCGTCCGTTTCGCCGAAAGACGAAATCTGGTTTCTGCGCGTGTGCCATCACATTTCAACTGGCCTCTAGATGTTCGGACAGCAGTCGTATTGCATGTAGATACGTGAGACCTAGACCCTGTAAACCTATCGGTTCAGTCTGCAACGTGCACCGCTTATCCGGCCCAAGTGGAACCACTATATCTTGCATTTCATCTGCCAGTACTAACCCTTTAAGGCCCAGTGGTTACTTTATGTACCACCGGGTTTTAACGTTCAGAAATTGACCTTCGGTCGCACTGAGTGTGCTTATGTGTCTTATATGGATCTAAGAACAGACAACGAATATTAATCTGTGAAGAATTTACCGATTCGCTTTTTTTAAGCACGTTCGCAAATTTGCGAAAAGCTGCTGTTAAGCTTCGTCATGTCTATCCGTCTGTCCGTGTGTCTGTCTGCCCATCTGTCCGGCCGCGTGCAACATCTCGGCTCCTACTGGACGGATTTTCATGAAATCTGATGTTTTGAGTATTTTTCGAACATTTATCCACAAAATTCAAGTTTCATTAAAATCTGACAAGATTGGCGGGTACTTCACATTAAGCCCATTATACATCTTTGGAATTATCTCGTTAGTTTTTCTCGGAATGAGAAATGTTTCAGACAGGAGTTGTAGAGAAAATCAAAACACGCCTTTTGTTTTCAATCCCCCCCCGAAAATCTTGCCGTTTATGAGATAATGTGGAAAAATTTTGTAGCGACATTCAAGCCACAGATGACAACATGGCGCATGCGCATTGCATGCTGGATAACTTAGTCTACAAACACACGCGCGCGCACGCTTACACACACACACAGAATATGTAATACTTATTGCTTTTCCATTGCAACAGTGGCTGCAAGAACACGCCTTAGTGTTTCGTTATACGTACATTACATTGCCTGTCTGACCAGCTTCTTGGTCTAGTGGTCAGTCTCTTCTTACTACTAATCATGAGGTCCCGAGTTCGATTCCCGACTCTACCGTGGGAATTTTTCCTGAAGGGGAGAATTCCCGCGGTGATCATGGTCTGGGTAGGTTAGTAGAATTTAGGTTTAAGGGCCTTCCTGGCACTACACCTTTCTCTATCACCACTCACATCATCGGGACAATGTAACTGCGCTTCATGGGCGTCCCAACCTCAGAAGTCGTTTACACTCTTGCCAAGCCCAGGAGGGAGGATCACGAAGTCCACAAGGACATGCGGTGGCACTGGACAAAAAAAAGCCTGTCTTATATAACTGATAAGCTGGTTGTTTACTGCGCGTTACGAAATTAATACTGTTAATGTTAATATATAAAGGGCTGAGCGCACAAGTACTGTGAGTGCCTGTAGAAGAAGGCGGAGGTTTACCTTACAGAATAATAAATGGGGTGTGAGGGTATGGCTTAGGATAGGAGCAATGATGGCTGGAACTTTGGGTTCCGTCAGGGAATGTCTTGACCAGCTGTGCTACTGTCACTTTCGGAAGGACTGTGCATGTATAGCACACCTTCAGCAGCACTAAATGTAACTGCACAAGGGTACGGTGTGCATTGCATGTTTGTGGAGAATAACAAGTATTAGTCAGTTGTGCGCATGCGCCATGGTTTCCGGTGGTTCGGTCATTGTTTTACTTTCATCGCACGAATGGCGTGAGGGAACGCTGCAGTGGCAAAATGACACGTAACTGACGGCTGACGGTTTTCTGGTGGCCTCCGGTAAATTCCATTTGCTGACTGAGCAGAATCATTTGTATCACATGTATTCCTAAATGGTAACTTACTGTGAAAATCAGAGTTCACAAATTTTCCAGACGTATAGGAGCCGTCTTAAAAGTGTGGGATGACGTCAAGCCAAATTCCATACTGAGGGCCAAAACATATTAGGGGCCACAGAACAAAATTTTTTTTTCCCGGATGACCCGGCACTCAGGATGTATGCGCCCCTAGTGGAAATGTTGGTATCGGGTGAGGGTCTGTTTGTGAGGTTTTGTGAGCACGGCGATGGACATTGGGATTGATTTCAATATTTATTTTGCACGTGACTTACCTTCATATACCCGAGAAAGACATGTATTTGACAAGTTATTTTGCACTCAATTATTATACCAACTTATATACAATTTACACATTAAAACACTAAAACTGCTCCGGCATGTTTCGGTCCTAAGACCATCATCAGGGAGCTGTATTTCTTTGCCTTGCTAAAGTCACATTAAAAGCCACATTAAAATCAGTCATAAATTAACTTCGTTGTGCTAGTACGGTATTGTGGCAGCATGCCATGTTGTGTAATGTAATGTTGCGAAGAGTGCCCTGCTATGGATGTGCAGAATGCACTTCCATAGCAGGGCATAACATTACACAACATGGCATGCTGCCACAATACCCTACTAGCACAACGAAGTTAATTCATTACTGATTTTAATGTTACTTTTAATGTGACTTTAGCAAGGCAAAGAAATACAGCTTCCTGATGATGGTCTTAGGACCGAAACATGTCGGCATTAGTTGGTATAATAATTGAGTGACTCGACAACATGCACGGTGTAACAATGAAAATAAGTCATTTTTCCTTGTGGGAAAGCCATTTTTGCACGAACTAATGTAAACTTAAAAAAAAATTCATACGTCGGTAGTTTAGTCGGGTTTTATCGATTAGCATCGATATGACACCTGCTACCCAAATTAAGTGATGTGGGTCAGCATGGAAATAGGACACGCAGGGAAGGCGAGCAGGGGAAATCGATGACAAGAGGGCGGATGTACTGTATATGGGGCGCGGCATTGGTTGCAGCTCTTCGGTAACTATGACAACCCCGCTGCGCCGTGGGCGTTGAGTCACATTATTATTATTATTTATATATTATTATTTATTATTATTATTACCTTAATAATTCATATATTGAAATTCATTGCATTTCAATAGCTTCGTACTGTATATATTTGAAAACGCAGTTCCCTTATACCCCCCTCCCCCCATTCTAAACGGCGTGTCCTGCCTTCTATGTGGACAGCAAACCTTCCCGCGTCTCTCATGTTTCCTTCCTTTTATTTATTTTTATATTATAACCATTTTTCATTTTCCTTTCACGTTTCTCCTTTGTATTTGTCTTTTTCTTCGTCGCCTTGGTTTATTTTATCCTTTCCTTTCTACCGTCTTCCTTTGTTTCTTTTCTCTCTGTGTCCTTCCAATTTCTTACGTTTTTATGGGTATTTGTTTACTTTCCCGTGACATTGTGTAGAGGCAGATCACATTCAGTTTCATGTTTGTGATCTTCGAGTTCATTTTGAATCGATTTAAAACGCTTGTTTCATTGTGTCTGATTTATAAGGTAAACTTTTGTGTACGTCGTTTTTGTAGGGAAGAATAAACAAAGATAATCTGTCTACCGTTCGGCGGTAGTCGTGGTGTCTTGGTTCACGGAGCATGGCGCATGTTGAGAAGTTTCCCCGCACTTTTATTGAGCCCCGAAAGCTCCTTACCAAATTTCGCCTTGAGCTGGATTCCTGTCACGTCTGCCCGTCTTATGTATTTGAAGCGCCATCTAATTATTGTGCCATCTATCCTGCATCTAGTCTTCCAAGCGGTCTGTTCCTTTGGGATATGCCGACGTCATCCCTGGTGCGTGTGACATGCCTCGCCCATGCCATCGTCATTCATTGATTACGCTAAAAAATTGTATGAAGAGTACGTAAAGCGAAATTTAAGGTTCTCATAGCGGTGTTTCAAGTCTTCTGGAGTGTTGCGCCGTGGAACTTGGTAGGAAAGTAGTTCCCGACGTTCGGTAGGTTCGCATTGCCTTCATCTCCGAAACGTCGGGACTTGCTTAACCCTTTAAACGCCGAGAGTTAAATCCCATCTGCCATCTGCTGGCATTATTAGGAGGTCACCATATTCTCCACGTTAGCAGGATAAGGGTTAAACGCCGAGTTAAATCCCATCTGCCATCTGCTGACATTATTAGGAGCTCACCATATTCTCCACGTTAGCAGGATAAGGGTTAAGCGCCGAGTTAAATCCCATCTGCCATCTGCTGGCATTATTAGGAGCTCACCATATTCTCCACGTTAGCAGGATAAGGGTTAACCAGCTGCACGCCGTTACATCTCAAAAGACTTGAATCTGCAGTGTAAGTAAATTATGAAGCTGCTTGTTATATTGTTTTCTCCATGCCTGTGTCTCGTTCTGTCCCTTAGCTTCAAATGTTCTGGTCATTGTCCTGTTACCAAAGTTTTTAGGTTCCTCCTACAGTCATTTTTCTTCCCGTGTTGCAAAACCCAAGTTCGCATTCTTTGGCCTGTAGGCAGTTACATGGGAATCTATGCACCTTTTGTGTTACGCCACTGAGCGTACAGAGTAGGCTGTGTTCTTGGCGTAGTAATGATATCTAATATTAGAAATGAAGATGTTTCAGTAAGGAAGGTAGAGCTGTCCACGTCCACTCCATGAAGGCATACAGGGGGAGTAGAGGTATGGCTGTACTTATTCTTAACCTAGGTTGTAGGGATGAGTGGGTCACTTCCAGGTCCCAATGTGCCCATTAAGTAGGAGGCTGAAAGGGCCCCGGAGACAATCTAGACTTTTTTTTTAGAATAGAAAACATGTTTGCCTTGCTGGGTTTCGAACCCCGCACCGTCAAGCCCCCTGCCTAGTCACTATACTGAGTGAAGGTAGACATGTCATCCTCAAGCATCACGTCGCGAATGTGGGCAAAATACCAAGCGTTTTTAAACCTGCACTTTATAGCGAGCGAGCGAGCGTTCAGCTTCACACCCCGGGCCGCTACTCCCGTAGAAGAAACCACTTAATCTTAAGTCTTTTGTATAATCCACAATTATTTTAACCATTGCTTGTAATCTCGTAAATTGAAAGTGTTATCAATTGGACTGAAACATGTAGCTGGAATTATAACCTAATATAGCCTAATAAAATATAAAATTGTGTATGACTGTATTATATTTATTATATATTTTAGCTTATATTCAACACAGCGGTGATGTCTCACTTGCAAATTGGAAACCTTCGGTGCCTCTTGGATGGAAGGGCGGTTTAGTTCCACAGCCGACCTGGGCTCTGGGAAAACAAAAAAAATGCCATTCTCTTTCCGGTAATTGAACGCCATTTAACGTTTTGTTGTGTTGTAATTTTGTACACACACACACAGTCCGTCCTCCGTCCCGTGACACCTGATTAATACGGGGAGGGGCCATTTAGAAACAGCAACGTTCGACAAAGAATCTTCATGTTTGCACCGTGCTTCAGTGACAGTTAAACCTTTAATATCCGACTGATGCACAATATATAATTTGTAGATACAATTAAAATTATAAAATATTTAAAAGTGCTCCAACATGTTTCGGATCACAGAGGATCTTTCATCAGGGAGCCTTGTACAGTGCTTGGTTAAAAATTACAAGAATGATTCTATCATGTGCGTTGACATGGACAAGGTCGGTGTTATGGCAGCATATTGTGACCCGTTGTGCGTGCGTGTGTGTAGTTCACTGTATATGAAGGCCTTCCTATACAGTGAAGTACACACACGCACAACGGGTCACAATATGCTGCCATAATACCGACCTTGTCCATGTCAACGGACATGATAGAACCATTCTTGTAATTTTAGCCAAGCACTGTACAAGGCTCCCTGATGATGGACCCTCTGTGATCCGAAACATGCTGGAGCAATTTTAAATATTTTATGATTTTAATTGTATCTACATATTATATATATACTGTGCATTAGTTGGATAATAAAGTGTTTAATAATGCGATAAAATTTTAATTAACTTCTTTATCTTCCCCAATTTCTGTACCCAAACACCTGAAGGCCTGCCCATAACACACGTTTTTCTCGCTGTCTCCGTAACACGATCTGTATTACGACAGCATTTTCTCGTCCTTACAGTTATTTCATTATTGACGCTATTCCATTTCTCATGCTTATTCTTATTCCTGCGTCCATTCATGTAGAAACAGTGCTCGTAGTTTTGTGAAGTAACGTCACTGATTTTTGAAAACAAATTACACTAAAATCTGGACGATTTGTTTAAGCAGAACAGTGCAGTCTTAGTTCTGTATTATCGCGTTAAATATTGCAGTCAAATTTCGGAAACAAGAGGGGAAAACGCGTGTCGTCAAGATGCGAACATGCGAACTTCTCAGTACCTCTTAATCTTAAATAACCTAGATGTTCTGGACGGATCTTTTATTATTAACATGATTCCGGTCTCGATACACTGTGGCTTGTGAATGCATGTGTGGTACTGTAAATTTGAAGCTGCTCGCTCATTCCTGGCAGTAGCCGGAATTTAAACCCCAGCGCCACTTAAGGGAAACCTGTATACCAGTTTCACAACTTCCTACGTAATGTAGCTTATAGAGGCTGCTCGATACGGCTTTCGCTCATGTCGAAAGTAGCAGCATGTTTTGTATCGTGAGCCTGCTTAGTCCTGGTAGGCCGTGGACTGGGCGTCTTGTGCTCGTTTTCCGGCCGGCTTCCATGTAGTGGCGAAGTTAAGAATAAGTGGAGCTGTACCTCTGCTCCCTCTCTCAGGCTTTGTGGCGTGGACAGGGAAAACTTTACCTCTTACCGACTCTGGTAGATATTTTTCTGTTCACTGCAGTGCGTGCGGGTGCGCGTAACACAGCAGTTTTATATTATCGCGTGCAAAATACATGATATATCTTTATGTACGGTTTCCTGATGTTAGCACTGTTCTTCTGTGAGGTTTATAGCGTTGGAAGTAAAGCTGTGAAGAAGAAAACAGTTGACCTCGGCAGTCGAGGTCAGTCAAGCACGATTGCGCTTTCAGCCTTGATCCTTGGGATTGCGAGGTCGAATCCTACCTGCAGCATACGTCAGTTGTCTTTAGGTGTTCAATGTTTCTGCGTGTACCATTATGTCATGTTACCAGCAGTGAGCAAGGTTTGTTGCGGGTGTCACTTTAACCATTTGAAAACTGAAAGTAATATGTATATGAAGTTTCATTTGTACCTCACAAAGAACATAAGTGTTTCTATTAGAAGGAACGTTCGGTCATTGTCTGTAGGGACACGGTCGTTGTTTAACGTGAGAATCGTATGGTATGTGTAAATACACTGTATGGTCAAAATTCGGCGTTTTTAATGTCGAACCCGCCGGTACATAAAATTTTCATTTGGTTTTAAAGGGAAAACAAGACTGGCAACGCCGTATAACGTAACATTAAGGTGTGTTCGTGCAACTATTGTTGAAGTGGAAAAACAATGAGTTTTACAGAACCTGAGTGTGTGTATTTGTAGCCTTACGTAGTCAGCGTGCAATGCGTATGCGCCATATTGTCGTCTGTAGCCTGCACCGCTCTGCAGTATTTTTCCCCATTTTCTCATAAACGGCACGATTTTTCGAAAAAATTTACCATACACAAGAAGTGTGTTTTGGTTTTCTCTACAACTTTTGTCTGAAACATTTCTCATTCTAAGAAGAACTGAACGAGATACGATAAAAAAAATGTATATTGGTCTTCATGTAAAGTGCCCGATATTCTTGTCTGATTTTAATGAAACTTGAATTTTCTCTACAGATTTTCGAAAAATCTTCAGATATCAAATTTCATGAAAATTTATCCCATGGGAGCCGAGTTGTTAGACGTGGACAGACGGACAGACATGACGAAGCTAATAGTCGCTTTTCGCAAATTTGCGAACGCGCCTGAAAAGTTCAAAAGCCTACCTGGTTCACAAGCTACATGATTACGTTTGTGAGGTTTGAGGTTTCCTAGTGGCGACTGTGATGTTTACCCTGAAGATGGAGGCGGCAGATCACTACGCAGCGTTTGTGATTTTTACCATACTATAAGCTGTCACACCGGATACCGTGTTCGTTTGTAGTATTTACTTGTAATCATAGTGGACTGGACATCGTGGCGGAGGCCCGTGATCAGATCACTTGCAGCACATGGGAGATAAAGTGGTAACAAAGTAGCACGGGCCGTTCGTCGAACGAGTGCTTCTGGTTCTGCCCGTTCCATCCACGAATTTGTCCCACTTCGGAGCAGTCATCAGAAGCTGGTTGCAGGGACCTTTTGTAGAAGCCAGAGATTCATTGATTGTGTCTAAAAGAGTCCGCCGCTGGACGCACCGGACACCGTCAGTTGCTGTGTGTATTGCTGTTAGTGTTGGCGTCGGTAGTGATGGAATTTACGACGACGACGACGACAACGAAGACGGCTACGTAAAAGTAAAGTTCACCCCAGAACAGGCCACGAAAGCCCATAGGGGAGTAGAGATATAGCTCTACTCTTTCTTTAACCTCGGCGCTAGATGGTGGTGGGTGGTCAACGCCACGCCCCGGTCGCTTTACCCCCCGGGAAGGAACCGGTACCCATTGTATAGGAGGCTTGGTGGGCCCCAGGGCCGGTCTGGACGGGTGCGGAAAATCTCGCTCCCACCGGTATTCGATCCCCGGACTATCCAGGCCATAGCGAGTCGCTTTACCGACTGGGCTATCCCGGTCCATGACGACGGCTACGACAACGACAAAATTTTTTGGATATTGGGCGTAATGGTTTTGGTTTACTAACTTACTTTTGGTAACTAAGCAAGTAAGCAGCCAACCGACTAACTAACTGCCTCACTCACTCACTCAGTATTTCACTCACTCTATGGAGCAGAGTCTTGAGAAGCTAATAGTTACTAAGCTAGCCAAGAAATACCCCGTATTTTATGCAACCCGAAGTTTCATTACCACAATCACAACCGCCCGCCACTTTTCCTTGTTTTTTGTCGGGAGCAATCCATTCTTCGCCCTGCCATTTTATTTCACGAACCTCCATTTGGTATTATCCTCACATCTTCGCCTAGGTCATCCACGTGGTCTGTACCTCAGTTTTGCCTACCAAAACCCACTTCTCCTACCAGCGTGCCATATGCCACGCCCTTCTCACCTTTCCTGATTTCATTGTTGGAATTACTTGTGTGCTACCGGGTATAATGTTTTGTGCTTCTACGCTATTTGCGTGTCACCGCCACGATCATCGCTGACGCTTTCAGTTTCTCTTCTTAGCACATGTGCGATTGTCTTAGCAGAGTTACTGGTTGTGCTACCTTTATTAGAGCATCTTAATGCAGGCCCTGCGGACAGCAACCACTTTGCCGTCTAGTTCTGCGTGGTGCACAGTCTAACGATCGTGGCGCTGTGTGATGGTGTGGCTGAAATTGGCTTCACATGAACATGCATGTCTTGCACCGAACTCTTAGTGTGGAGTGCACATACAGCGGTTTCGGTGCGGTTATGCCATGGTAGTGTGGGTCGAGATAGCTCAGTCGGTATAGCGACTGGCTACGAGCTGGACGGTCTGGAGATCGAATCCCAGTGGGTGGGGGTGAGATTTTTCCCCACCCGTTCAGACCGGCCCTGGGACCAATCCAGACTCTTATACAAAGGGTACCGGGTCTTTCTAGCGCCGAGGTTACGGAAAGACTAGAGCTAACATTTATTTCCCCTCTGGGGCTTCGTGGCCTATTCTGAGGTGAAATTTTGTACCGAGATTGTTATTTATAGAAGCGTTCGCAAAATTGCGAAAAGCGACTGTTAGCTTCGTTATGTCTGTCTGTCCGCATGAATCAGCTCGGCTCCCGCTGGACGACTTTTAATTAAATTTGGTATTCGAGTATTTGTCGAAAATCTGTAGATACACTTCAAGTCTGATTAAAATCAGACACGAATACTTCATATGAAAAGCTTATGTACATTTCTGATATTTCGCCGAGTTCTTCTTAGAATGAAAAATATTTTAGGCAGAAGTTGTAAAGAAAATCGGAACACACATTTTATGTTCAATAACAGTTTTCCCGAAAATCGTGCCGCTTGTGAGATAATGTGGAAAAATGTTGTAGAGCGGGACAGGCTTTGGAAGCTGGATAACTTAGGCTATAGATACACACTCAGAATATGTAATACTTAATTCTCTTCCACGGCAACAGTGGTTACGCGAACGCTGCGCCCGGGTTGTTCTTACTTTGCTGAGTAAAACTGTCACTGTCTGAAAAGACAGTTACAGTATGCAATCATACACAACCGAAGCAAATTGAAAAAGAAATTACTTAGGCAACAAGTGTCGGCTTGATGTAGGCCATCATGACGCCATTTCTTTGAAGAGCTTTCAGTAAAAACTTGTAACTGCATATAGGCGTGAGATCTCACCTTTACAAAATGCATGATAAGTACTGGGAAAAAAAAATTCAACTCCATTCATCTTTAACTATGGTACGTAATATTAAAACTTCAGTGTGTTTTCAAGTTTTATCTGAACTCCTGCTTTTTTTTAATAATATCCATTTAATAATTTAAAACTTTATTGAAACGATTTCTCGTTCATTTTGTGGCATTGTATTTTATGTACTCCTTTATATTGAGCCTGAAGATGGCTTTTAAGTGTCGAAACATGTTGCTGTAAATTATATAAAATGTTAATTAAAGTCGTGTTTGTATTTATTTTACTTCATTAATTACATATACAATAGGTTATTAATTGTGTATATGAAGAATGGTGATGGTAATATATGTTAAAAATCTATTTAAAAATCGTTGGTAGGCAGTAAATTTTCAGTGAGTGATACACACGCCGAACTGTGTTCTTTTGGAGGCAGGAAAACACCATTTTGCACAGTCGCCTACTATGCAGCTGTGCAACACGAGGTACATACACACCGGCCTTTACCTGAAATGGTACGATAACAAATTACCATCACTGGGCACATAAATTTCAAGTGATTTAATCGTACGTACACCTCCTTGGCTATTCCGACAGTCCGATAGCTACAATTTCACTTGAAGAGGGCACTTTCATTGCAATTTAATGTCGCTGGCAGCAGTGAAGCTTAGGTAGGTCTTCACTTTCAGTCCCAGGTTGTAACCAAATTTGGATTTTTTTGGTCAGACTTTCATGAAAATCCTCTATCAAATTTCACGGGAATCAGTCGGTTGAGAGCCATGCCGATACATGGGGACAGACCGTAGACGGACGGACGTGACGAAGGTAATGGGCTCTTTTCGCGATATGCGAACGCGCATGGAACGTGCTCGTTCATCTCAGAACGGTGACAGTAGCTGTTTGAATGTGGCTGTTATCATAATTTATGTGCAGCCGGTGTCGAGGTAGCAGTAACAGTATGATCGCGGCCGTAAATCTTTATCAGATTGCTTGTCTAATCGATTGGAAAGCTATTAATCAAGTACGGTGGCTAGGAGATTGTGCCCACCCTTAGTCACTGGCATACTTTGAGTTCCTTAATTGGTTGTAGATGGTGTTTCTTGGTAAAACGGTTTCTGGTTTATATCATTAACATGCGGTACGTAGATCCATCGCGTGCGTTTATTGTTTCAAGGTGCTACAGGAATAGTATTACTGTTTGAGACAACTTTCAGTGCATATTCGCCTGAGCACTATGGCCACCGGTTTCTATAACCCAGAAGTTAATAATCGTGTTGAAGGGCCGGCTTGAAGCTTTATCCTGTGCTCCTTAGGCACTAAGCTGTACCATCGCACTGAATTTTGTCAGACTCATTTGAGTATCACGCTGACGGTGCATGGGTTCCGTGGACCTAAGTTTGTGTGTTTCAAGCTTCGTGCTTGTAAAATGCGGTGAATTGCTTTACTAGCTGAAGAACTGTAAGTTTCTGTCGTAAGACTGTGCTGCATGGCGCTAAGTTATTTAAATATTGCATTTCTAATGTTTTGAGTAGTTTCCGGCGTCGTATGAAACCAGAAGATTCAATGTGCTGTGTACGGTACCCCCATAATTGCCCATTCTCCAGAGCTAGTTTAATACATTTCATTTTTTTTTGCCGTGCAATACAATATCAATTCTTATTTAAAACCAACAATTTGCACAATACACTTAAAATCTTAAAATCACATTTTAAGTTTCACATTAAAATAGACGTAAATTCCTCCTACATGTTTCGATCCCCATACGGGATCATCC
>Ga0123352_10015779_pt1 | contig 12028 bp, 8 predicted proteins | sample TergutLab28metaG_FD_89700 | JGI IMG/M metagenome (GOLD analysis project Ga0123352, IMG submission 89700) | Labiotermes labralis P1 segment gut microbial communities from Petit-Saut dam, French Guiana - Lab288 P1 | ecosystem: Host-associated > Arthropoda: Insects > Digestive system > Gut ...
ATACCAGAGGCTGACTGTACAGGGAAAATGATCACCTGATGATGAGCTTGCTGAAAGCTCGAAACACGTAGAGAGTGAATGACGACTACCCATGAAAATAAAGGATAGTCCACAAGTGACATCATGTTGGTTATTTTTAAACAATTACAATGATGCACGGAACAATGAATGTAAAATTTAAACAGAATAACTTTATGGAACTTGGCACAAACATGATGCCCCATTCATAACATTTTTCAGCTTCCTACAGTAAGTACCGACAACACAGTAAAAGTAAAGCAAAGGTTAACTTGTCCCTGTACATGCAAGGAAGACATAAGAGGGAATAGAGGTATAGTTCCGCTCATTCTAAACTATGGCATTATATGGAGGACAGTGGTCAGACTCATGCCCCATAGCTATGTTCCAAGTGAAAGAGTCTCTAATACCCACTGAATAGGAGGGTGGATGGGCTCTGGAGTCAGTGTAGGCATTGAAACATGAAAAAATCTAATGCTCCTTCCAGGAATCAAAACATGACCTTCAGGTGCATAGCTTGTGGCCTAGTCCTTACACTGCCTACACTATGCCAGTACCAGGAATAAAATGGTGGAGGCAAATTTTGAGAGATGAAAGCAACACTAGTGGTATGTCCTACAGGATCCTGAAATGACATATCAGGAAAAACATGAACCTGATGTGCAATGTGGCCACTCGATAATTCCTTTAGCTTTCAGTCTGACATTGAAATAATAAAGTACTGAAGCAACAAACACTACACATTGTATTGCTATAGATTAAGTAACATTTCAAGCCAATAATTACTTGAAATGCAATGGTGCATAAGTTTCATGTTATGTCCAAAACATTTATCATAGACAGAATCTTTATATATGTAATACAGTCTACTAATACTACTACTACTACTATTATATTACTGCTGCTGCTGCTACTATACTACTAATGGCCTCCTTCTCTTCCCCCTCCTCCTCCTCCTGAACCACCCCCTCCAGTCAGGAGCATTTACCAGATGCCACCACAAAGTCATCGGGATTAGGATATGGGAAAAGAATATGTTTGAAGAGGCTAAAGGAAACTCAAGAAGGAATATAAATACACCACAGCATTCAGACGCAGGGGAAGGTGTTGCACTTTGGATCAGTTGTTAGTTCCATACTTCTATGTGAACAGGACAACTGAATCTGCCTTTTGTCTTCTTTCACCCTAATAGCTTTGTGGCATTCTTCTTGAAATAAAATAAATATTTGATGCTGAGTGTACTGAACACATACACTGCACTGTAGCTTAGGCCATAACCAAAGGTACAGTATGACATGACCATGACAATCTTAGGTACAACAGGAGACTTCTCCATTTTTAATAATAAGAAAGAGGAGGGAGAGAGAGAGAGAGAGAGAGAGAAAAGAAAAAGATGATGATGATGGTGACAATGACAATAATGAGGCTAGCAATAAGGAAACAAATTAAAGGTTATTGTATACTAACAGGCAGATTCATATAAAATGAAAGAACTTATAAATTATAATATTTGCTGTGCCTTAAGTCGTACAAGAAATGAAAACACTGAAACATGAAACTTCGTCAACTCTCTTCTTGAAAAAATATTTTATGTAGCCAGAATTTTTAGAGTGATGTCAACCATAAAAATCATACACCAAACAAACATTCTAACACATGCTGCTCAAGTTAGCAAAATTTTAAAGAGTAAGTAGTGTTTTATATATGCGTATATAGATTGCAGTGCAATGGCTAATGACCAAAAGTAAAAATAACCCTATGTATATTGTTCTTCTCTAAACAACTAACTACACATATCTTAGACTGCACTCATCCAATCTATTCTTAGACAGAGCACTTCACATTAATACACTATCCTGGAAAGAAAGCATGCATTTGTGTCTTATGAAACAGTTGTAGATTAAGTTACATCATACCTATTGCCATTTGAAAATACTGAATTGCAATTGGTTGACCAGGATTGCTTGATGTTGGGTTGTATGGTATTCGCAGTGTTGCCATGCCTTGATTCAAAAGTAGAAAATTTCCTTCATATTTTGGAATTGCTGAAAGCAAGCAAGCAAGCAAGCATAATTCTTTGGAGTACTATTTTTTTATGTGGGTAATCATACTTGCCTAACAAAAACAGAGAAGACCAGAATTATGGGACAGTTTTCAGAAGAAATACAGAAGTATCTCATTGCAGGCCACACAGGACTATGACTGCAAGCTGATGATAATTACTGCTTACACTTGTTGATGTTATGGATTTATTTTATTGAGCATATCAATGTTAATTTTAGTGATAGTTTGTAAACCTTAGTGATTTAAATGGCAACCTTTAAGAATGGGTTGAATCTGAGTCTCTTGGTACTGCAGCCTAAAATGGACTATTGTACCCATCCCCGATGATAAGTGAGCATGTTAAACTGCTGGAAAGATGATGGCAAAAATTCAAGGTGCTATGACACAAACTCGTCTCAGTGCCACTCTATCCAAACAACTCCCACATGCAGTAGTCTGGAAACAAACCCTGTCCTCCACAGTGTGAAAATGACATCTAACCACCAGAGGTATGACATGGCCATACTTACCCAAACTGAATGTGTGCCTGAATGCATCGCAGATTTCCTGCAATATATGTCATATTCACAAAGATGTTAAACATGCAAGGTTTAAAAATTGACATCTCTCTACAGTGATACTGGTAAGGGAAAATGAATTTATCAGTGCTAATTTTGCATGTTCACTCTCACTAACACCAGAATGTCTTCATTACTCTAAGGTGAATGACAAATGTCATTCAGACATCCTAACTTAAATTGTATTTTCATTGTAACAAATATCAAATTCTTGTTGTGCAACATATGATGATTGTGTCATAATTGCCATGTTATATATCCAAGAATAAGGGTAGAAAACCAAACAATTTTTCTTGTGAGATAAGTGACATAGAGAGTGGGAATGAAGCGGACTTTTCTCCGAGTACTTCAATTTCCCCAGACAATCATATGTCCACTAATGCTTCATCTATAGCCTATGACATGCAACACCAGCCACCCTTTACTGCAGCCTTGATCCAGTATTTCTGAATCACCTGACGTTGATTAGAATAAAGAAGGGTAGTTTATGTGAAAATCTTGAAGTTAATAACTAAATGTGGTAGTGTTTAATTCTCTTTTCAACTACACTTGTATTAATATACTTGATTTCAGGCTTCTGCCGTGAAGTAGATGAGACCTGCCCTCTTCTGGGATATTTCTCTTATACACTGTGTAATATCACAGAAGAGTGCTGATCTTATATTAATGTACTTGTTATTATATGCAGCTGGTTTACGTCCACAAGAATACAGTCAGATATAGAACATAAAAATCTTGGTTATTCAAACAAATTCCTGTTTCAGCTTACAGTCTTCTACGAAACTACATGGTGAGACAGATACAAACGTTTCAGTAGAACCTGCTGCCTCTGCATCACTGATCCACCAAACTCCATGGTGTCACATCCCAACAAATTGTGCCTATTTAGTGACCACCCTTAGAACACAAATCTCCCATGTACAACTGTCTCAAATCAAGATTATAGAAGTTGTAATTCTGCAGCAAGAAGGAATGTCACAAAATAACAGTACACTTTTTGAAACGTCACTGTACTTACATTGGAATTTCTGTGCAATCAGTCATTTCCCAAGTAGAAGAGAAGCTGACATATGCAATATCTTCTCAGGTGGTCAGCTGTGACAATTCGAGCATAAGCTTGTTTTGGAGGCAGCAAAAAGTCACTAAAACATTGACCTTCTGCTCTGAATTGTCAGAGTTGTTTCCTGATTATATTACGTAAATTGTGGTTGTTGAAGTACTACCTCATACTGAGCTGGTTGCTGTGACCTAACTGTATTTTGTTAACAGTCACGCTGCATAATGTATAGAGTTCTTACCAACTACACAGAGTGGGGACTTACCTTTACACTCATTTCCATTGCCAGTAAAACCTTCATTACACTGACATTCATAATGACCTACAGATGTGAGAACACAACTAGCATCAACCCCACACAAATTAGGATCATGCTGACAGGAGAAATCTGGTGTGCATTGCAGTCCATTTCCATTATAGCCCTGCAGATTACAATAAGATAAATATTACAGTCTTAAATATATATGTAAATTTCTATTTCCAGTTGTAGACCTGATAGAGAAAACCTTAAAGTATGAAATATGTTACCAGACTACATGATGAACTATCAAAGGAGACAAAAAAACTTAAAGTACTTGCCATGAGAACTGCAAATCTCACACATGAAGTGTCACTGTTATAAGCTGCATGTTCGTATGTCATTTGCAAAGACTGTAATGGTCCCCATTCCAGCAGAACTTCCTCTGTCAGAAGGTCACATGTTTGATCATTTGATGATTTGATGGTTGGGACCATTAAACACATGGGAAAGAAAGAGACTTTTACAAGGTGTGTGACAATCAGTCACTTGTTCAGTACCATTCCTGTTTCTTCACATGGTTGCATGCATGAGCACACAGCGTATTAAACAAATAAAATAAAAAGGAGAGTAAGATGATGATGATAATGAAAATGATGACAATGATGGTGAAGAAGAAGAAGATGATGAAGAAAGAGGAGAAGAAGGAGAGGAGGAGAAGAAGAAGGAGGAGGAGGAGGAGGAGGAGGAGAACAAGAAGAGTCACAAACATGGCGGGTGCAGTGTCTTGATGTAACATCTCAGCCCAAGTTCCTACAAAAGCCACAAACCATATTGAATTATACTGTAATGTGTTGTGCAGTGCCATCTCTTACCTTCCTACACCTGCACCGATAGCCTGCTGCACCTTGATCATACACACAGTCTGCAGCAATGTGGCAGTTGTTGATAACATTACAACCAATAGGATCTGCAGTACAAGTCTTTCCATCGCCTGAGAAACCAGCACTGCACCTACAGTGATACTCTTCAGTTGCAGGGTCAAGTAAGCACTGAGCATTGGCATCACAGTCATTAAGAACATTGCAGTCTGAGCCTGTACACAATCAGGATAAATTACTTACAGCATTACAACATAAGTATGTTATTTTGGAATTCTAATTGTTTCCAGTGCTTAGTTGGGTAAGTTATGTGTCAGTTGTAGAGAAATGATAAGTTGAGAAGTACTGGCACATGAAATGAGAAATTAAAATTAGAAAAAGACAGGTATTTTATTTTGGCTGCCCAAACATTCTCATACATATTCACAGAAAAATGGCAAAATTATAGCCTAATGTATCAGCCGCTTCTATGACACTGACATAAGCAATTCTTGTTTAAGAAACCTCAGTTTCAAGTCTCAGCCCAGACACTGGCTATTCTGGCATATGTTTTTTCCAAGCCACCCCACCCACAGGAAAATTCTAGGTGTCCAGCTTAAAGCAGAACCCGCTCAAAGCTGCAATAAATTAGTACAAATATTGGTGCCACACATGTAACAAACCATGCCTCAACACTGAATCATCCACTGAAGTCTGGAATACGGCATGCTAGATTTAATATTTTATATTCACTGCAAGCTTATTACTACCTTGAGGTTAACTGGAGATGAAAGCAGTGTGTTCCTCTGATGTACTGGTAACTGTTTACAGGGCTACATGGTGCCAAAACCAAGACCAACATAACATAAAATGTTAGAAATTCCAGGGAACTTTAGCATAAACTACCTACATTAATATGCAAGTTTTCTTAGTGTCTGTAACCTACAAATACAAAGATTAAGTTTGCTTAGTTTTGAACAGTTCTAAGTCCAAGTCTAGTGTTGCCTGCCTCTTACATACATACTGAGAAAATATGTAATATAATATTGTTTTGAAAAAAAAAATACAGATGTTTACTTACAGACCTTTCAGTGTGACACAAACAGGACCTTCTCTGCTGAACCCTGGGTTACAGACACATTCATAATGTTCATGTATGCTGCTCCAAACACAACGTGCATTGCTGCCACAGTCCTCAGGGGAAGAACATTCACCTATAAAACCAGAAGAAAACAATACAAACCTGCTCCAATTGAATGGCACAGCAGTAATTAATCAAACAAACGTTTGTATTCTACTGCCATAAGCAACAGAACTTTAGACTGGTTCATGCAAAACTTTAGCAAGATACACTCACACAAATTTGATCCATACTCACACAGAAATAAAACATTTACATAACATATCCACCACTGGGTAATGATATTGAATAAAATAACCATAAGATCATGACAACACACCCTCAAAAAACAAATATTTAAAGGTTATGTTGGTTGAAAAGTAGTTTAGAGAACCAAGTTATGTTGAATAGTTAAAAATTGTCATATTAACTGGTCTTTTATGAACATGGCATGGACTAATATCAGACTGCAGATGAAGAATCCAGCCTCCAGATATGGAAGATAAAGCAAAAGTAATGAATAAGCACACATAGGCAGCTGACAGTGATGGTCCTCCAGCATGAAGCTTACATTGTGGTCTAAAAATACCCTGCTACAAAAGACAAGCATGTTACAAAATGGTACAAAGTACCTCAAATTTAAAAATAAAGGGCATTTCTTAGGCAGAGAACCAACTACTAGCTTTTCTCAAAGCACCCTGCTGCATGTAACTGGTTACTTTTTAGTCAGTTAAAATAAAAACAACAAAGGCCTTGGTTTCAAGCTCAAAATTTGAGATCCTTTATTATGCTTCAAGACAGACACAAGTGAAGCATTATATATAATCTACAAATGAGACCTACATACACACCTGTTGGTGTGCACAGAATTCCGTCACCTTGGTAGCCTGGGTTGCACATGCATATTGCTTTGCCACTTGACTCACTGTATGTGCAAGTAGCATGAATATCACAAATGTCAACTTGCAAACAGGATACATCTACAAAGAGCAAAATGCAACAGTAACAGGATACATATACACAACAACAACCATGATGGAGGTGGTGATGATGATAACTGAATACCCTGAGGCCTAATAAAGAAATCCACTGACATTAAATTCAAAGGTGTGACACTTGCAGTTGTTGCAATGATGTTGCTGAAGATTCAAGTTTTCTGGGACATAACACTCTCATTGGGTGAGCAGATGCTTATGTTTCAAAGGTTTATAGGAACCCCACTTTCTGGCTCAAAAAGTCCCAACACAGAACACATTCCAGAAGACCTGAATCTTCAGGTTTAAAGGTATTTAACAACAGTGTGACAACATGATTAAGAATCTTCTTTTGGGCTGCCCAATGCATTTAAATATCCAACATTAGGTTTTGGACACAGGTTCTACATATGTTTTCAGATTAACAGAATAAGAAAACATGTTTAATAATTTGGGTTGCAGTACACAGGATTTTGGTGGGGAAGCCTAAAGGATGGAGACCACTTGGAACTCCTATGCATAAACATGAATAGAGTATTCAAATGGAACTTAAAAAAAAAAAAAAGATTTGAATCGCATTCATTTGGCACAGGACAGGGACATGTTGTGAGCTCTTGTGAACATATTAATAAATCTTTATTCTAAATATACCGCTGTCATAACCTGAAAACTTTACTCAAATTATCCATCAATCTCAATAAATTTGTATCATTTTCAGAATTCATTACAACATATTTGTGGCGACCTGGCAATTTTCACGTAATATATAATATATACTAAATATCCCAGTATTTTGTACATATTACGTATCACCTGAAGATGACCAGTTCAGCCAAAACATGTTGTAATGAGTTCTGAAAACAATAAACATTTAGCTGTGATTGATGGATAATTTCAATATAGTTTCTAATTCAATAGAACCTTTGGGCTCTATGAAATGTGGGGAATTTCTCAACTACTTGAGACACTTTTAGCTTCTCTATAAGAGCTTCAGTCCATGTGATTAGTTGGTTGGGACCCTCAGTACTGCTACCCTCCTACACCACAGCACATTTAGACTAGCTCTACCTAGATGCTACACAGTGTCTTTTCACTGGTAAATTCAAAATAAAACTCTAAGTCCAAAAAATTATCTAAACATTTTTAATTACATTAATACTAATAATTTTTGTAATCTGGTGTTAAGAGTCACAACCAAAGAAAAGCATTTAAAACTCAGCAAACAAATTTGATTTGTTTTGATAAACATTTTTGTTGCTTAAGAACTTAATACAAAATGTTGTGGAAAAATATGACTTTCATTGTTATAACTTAGCTTGCAGCCCGCACATGGTTTTGAGACTTTTAAAATGGCCCACAAGCAAAACTTTTGCTTATCACTGCTCCACAAGTCAGTACAATCTTTTATCTATTATGATACAGAACATTGCCATCTAATTACCTGTGAGCAGGTTTGATTGCAAATAATAACCCACAACACTATCTTTATTCATTTATGAAATAGAGTAGGGTACAAACTTACCAATTTCTGTACATTCAAACCCATCACCTTCATACCCTGCATTACACTGGCACTGATACTGCCCCCTTGATGGGACGAACACACACTGTGCATGTGGATGACACGTGTTTACTGTGTTGCATGATACTGGAACATTAAACAGAACACCATACCATAGCAATAAAACATATGCTTCTTTCGCATGTAATCAGGTATTATGCCTACCTGTGAGACATTTAAATGAATTTTAAGAATGATATTCGATCATCATGGATGAGGCAGATACAATTCAGTGATCCAATTTTGTACTTAATTTCTACATAATGTAACTCTGTTCATATCAAATTTTCCAGATATGACATCAGACATACATACTGTCACCACGTTCACGACTGTTAACATACAGACAAATGTACAATATGTATAGGTTTCATTACAACAAATGGAAGTATGTTTATGACTCAAGCAGTAATAATTCTGACTTGAATTCCAGACAGACTCTATTTGAACTTTCGTTGGAATACCTTCTGCACTCAGTGAGGTATTCTGTGGTTTTCTTCAGTCTCCAGCAAAATTCAAGAACACAATATTAAATTTGCCTAGGATGATTCCTTCCACAGTCTTTCAAATTAATTTATTCACCAACCCATTTAAGTGGGACATATAAATGATACATAAAGCTTCAGCTTTGACCTCACAGACAACAATGACTGATCAGTTAATACAGTTTATGGAGATAATCGCTGTTTATTGTGAGAATCACACAAAGCACTTAGTACAACATATGGCTAAATGCAGAGTTTCTTAATATTAAAGCAGGTGGTGTATATACTTACCATAGGGTTTAAATAGGCTAATCATCCTTCCATTCAACACTTTTTCTGAAATATTTACCCAGTTGTACAAATATGTGTATCTCATTCAGCAATAGTTAAGAGTAACTTCCTGTATCATTACTTAGCTTCCAGGTACCATTGTTTACTATCAATGTAGAGTGCCTTTGTGTTTCTTAATTTCCAAGTGCACAATTAACAATCTTTAAGAACTGTGGGTCATAAGAGCAAGAGCACATTTTAATAAGGCCATTTCACACCTACCAGCAAGCCTTTTAAAGCCCAAACAGAGGACTGGTCATTTTAGATACAAAAGAAAATGGAATTAAAATTAATGGAAATTAACTACCCGAATTTGATTATAAGTACACCCTGAATACATGATACATGACTATGGTCAGAAATAGATAAGCTTATCATAATCTACAAATATTGTCATTACACTCTAAATCTCCATCTGTTGTTTCTTCAGTCACTTGACTCTCTTTCCCCACACAGGTGTCGTCCTGAAGCTCATATCCAGATGGACACCAACAGACCCCAAGTACACAACTAGGATCTGGTGACACTCCATCATCTGTTTCATTGTAAAATGTTGCACCATAGCAGTTATAGCCATCACCAGTGTACCCAGGCAGACAAACACAAACATGGTGATCAGATGCATTACTGAAAGTGCAGACCCCATACGGAGAGCAATCATTTGCTGTGTCACACGTTTCTGTAAACAGAAGGATCATAAGGATGTTACTGTAAGGAGTACCATCACTGTGTCATTTCATCCAACATCTGCAGCCCACCTTTGTCATCAAACATTGTGAGAAGAGCCTCTACCTCTGTGCCACAGAAAACGTGGATTGAAAATCATGAATATTTCTCACGGAGAGTAACAAGGGGTCCATCAGTAAGGGATATTTTCGAAACTGAGTAACAATATACAATAGAATCTTAATTATGAAAGGTAACGGAAGTGATATTGTGCAAGACTAATTAAGACAGAAATAAAAGTGGCCAGTTTCTCTTCTGTCACAATATATACTGATTATTTGTACACATCCTCTGAAAACTGTGAATGCATTCACTTGTGATTTAACTGAATGGTACTGTGTTACCTTTGAAAACAGACAGGATGGCTTTCACTTATGCTATTTTTGCATTTAAAAAAAGCTGTTGCAAGACAGCAGGCTTGTAGGAAGTAAACATTTGTACTGTAAAGCACAAAATGTTGGAAACCATAATTTTCACTATAATGGGAATCAAAATACAAGAGACTCCAACACTATGACTTAAGACAAAAGCACCACAGTTAATCAACAAAATGGATATTTTGCCCTTGCATAATCAACAGTACACTGTGCTCCCATCACGTAATGCTACTTGGAATTTGTAATGATCATCAACTAGCAAGCTACAGCCATGCAAGGTACAGAAAGTCTCCTACATATGTGGTTGATTTCTGAATTTAATCTCAAGCATTAAAAATACTGCTGGTAGCTGCATAATATATATTATCCTTAATGACCTTTTTGGCATATCATTTGGAATACTTTACTCTCAATAATTTGATACACAGTATATGTACAAGGATAAGGTAACAGCTCTACAGGCTAGCGACAAACTTCGCATTGTATCCACAAGGTGTCTACTGTACAAGTATAAAAATTTTTAACATGTTACCTAAACATATTGCAGACTTAGTGGAAGACAGGAATTTGTACATTCATTCAGAAGCCTTTTGATTGAACAGTCTTTTTATTATATTGATGAATTTTTAGATCACTGTGTGACTCAAATGTGGTGGTTGTTTATGTTCATGGACCCGTGCATCGCTGATCTATATTAATAATTGTCCAACGAGATGCAACACAAAGCAGCCTATTTATTATTCTGCAAGTTTCGGTATTGGTCATATTTTTTATGCAGCTGCCTCCTTCCAACATGGCCAAGCTAGCTTGGCCACATAGGAAGGAGGTAGCTGCACAAAAAATATGACCAGTACCGTAGGCCGTAGTTACAGTTTTGTGTACTCCTGATGATGGGTGTGGTTGACACCTGAAACATGTAGAGTGAACTTGCAGAATAATAAACTGCTTTGTGTTGCATCTCATTGGACAATTATTAATATTAATATGTGGTGGTTGTGTTTTGAAGAATGCATTGCATTCTGTATGTAACACTGAGGCTGCATGATGGATGTATCATATTCTGTAACTTATTGTTTAATGAGTCTATTTGCTGTGTTACTATGACATGCTTGCTTGTCAGTCACAAATTATGGAACATGACAGGTTTCACATCCAGACTCATAGGATGAACTGGTTGATCAATGAAATGTATATGAAATGTACATGTAATGTAATGTAATGTAAGGACTGTTTTTAACACTAAAATTACTCCCATCCTCATTCCATGTGACACAAAGAACATACTATGTACTTACTTACTTACTCCATGGTGCAGAGTCCTTCTTGAGAAGCTAACTGGTTTGCAGCTAGTCAAGAAAATCCCCGCATTTCACGGAACCCGAAGGTTCATTACCGCACTCACAAGCGTCCGCCACCTATCTCTATCCTGGGCCCACCCAATCCAGTCCATATACTCACATCCCACCTCCTGGAGATCCATCCTAATATTATCCACCCATCTACGCCTAGGCCTCCCCAGTGGTCTCCTTCCCTCTGGTTTCCCAACCACGACCCTATACACCCCCCTCTCCTCACCCATAAGCGCCACATGCCCAGCCCATCTCATTCTTCTCGATTTTATCACCCACACAATATTGGGTGAGGAGTACAAATCATTTAGC
>Ga0123352_10015780_pt1 | contig 12027 bp, 10 predicted proteins | sample TergutLab28metaG_FD_89700 | JGI IMG/M metagenome (GOLD analysis project Ga0123352, IMG submission 89700) | Labiotermes labralis P1 segment gut microbial communities from Petit-Saut dam, French Guiana - Lab288 P1 | ecosystem: Host-associated > Arthropoda: Insects > Digestive system > Gut ...
CCGGGGATCGAACCCGGGACCTCTGTATCTGTAGCCAGAAACTCTGACCACTAGACCACAGAGGCGGTAAGAAATTACATACACATTATTTAAATATTACACAAGCAGGTGAAGGTAAAAACAGTTGTCATTATCCATGTCTGAACTTAAGAACAAAAAAAAATCGATACTTTCTTCGCCCATCGTTGGGCAATTTGGCGCTCAGAAGTGCGATAATCATTTCCTATCTGTACCGAAAGATCCTACCGGGACGTATCAGATACAAATACTAATACAGTACAATACTACAAGTCAATATTATGTTTTATATTTGTCACTGATTTGGTTGTCTTTGTAACATATCCTTCTTAAAAACACCTCCCTGAAGATGGCCACAAAAGGTGACCGAAACATGTTAGAGGTGTACAAGAATAAAAGTGTAATAAATTTCACATATTTTCATATGCGCTTGCTGGTTTTATTGTCAGTGAAACATTAGTGCATGGTCATGAAACATTTAAAATAGTCATGTTTGGTCTTTATCACTGTCTCGTTCTCTCTATTAACCCCCTGATATACACGGTCCTCTTTTGGGGCGACTGTCATCTTACTTTTTCTGCGAAACCCCTCCAAAGAGGGACTTGTTAATTTGCTTTCATGGTCGTGCAGAATTTGGTTTGCTACTCTTCCTTCAGATTCCAGCAGAGGTTGGTTTGCTGCTACTCTTCCTTCAGAGCCCTGCAGAGCTTGGTTTGCCACTCTTCTTTCAGAGCCCTGCAGAGGTTGGTTAGCTACTGTTCCTTCACAGTCCTGCAGAGTTTCATTTGCTACTCTTCCTTCAGAGTCCTGCAGAGTTTGGTTGGCTACTCTTCCTTCATAGCCTGACAGAAGTTGGTATGCTGCTGTTCCGTCAGAACCCTGCAGAGGTTTGTTTGCTGCTACTCTTCCTTCAGAGCCCTGCAGAGCTTGGTTTGCTGCTATTCTTCCTTCAGAGCCCTGCAGAGCTTGGTTTGCTGCTGTTCTTCCTTCAGAGCCCTGCAGAGCTTGGTTTGCTGCTATTCTTCCTTCAGAGCCCTGCAGAGCTTACTTTGAAACTCTTCCTTTAGAACTCTGCAGAGCTTGGTTTGAAACTTTTCCTTCACAGTCCTGCAGAGCTTGGTTTTCTGCTCTTTTTTCAGAGCCCTGCAGAGCTTGGTTTTCTGCTCTTCCTTCAGAGTCCTGCAGAGGTTGGTTTGCTACTCTTCCTTCACAGTCCTGCAGAGCTTGGTTTACTGCTCTTCCTTCATAGCCCTGCAGAGTTTGGTTTGCTGCTCTTCCTCACGTCCATTAATGCTCTCACCACATTTCCAGGACTCACTTTCCTGTTGATCCATGTGTGTCTTTCTCTTTTGTCTTTCCCAGGTATTGTGCTGATCGGCCACTTCATAACCAACCACTTTCTGATGAGGTAGTATGTGGCTTTGAAACGGTGGTAACCACCAGGCAGAGTGCATGTTGTCATGTCCCAGAAGTCAGTAGGATCCATTAATGTGTTTCTTGTGTCTTAATCATTGGAGTTTAAGTGTATGGGTTCTTTAGTGCAGAATGAAAAATGGACTATTGATTGTGAGAATACTGTATAAAAATTATGGGTGGATGATTATTTCACTTATTTTAAAATACTACTGCAATTTTTCCATATATGGATGAACAAAAGCAATTTTAAGATGCCTCAGACTTTCTGATCCCCAGCTGAGTATGAAGTGTGATTGCTAAACTTGTTTGTATGTTACAGGTGATCGCCTTCATCTGTGGTCTGATTGTGATCATCCTGATGATCATGGCCTTAGCCTCAACTGACTGGCTCATGGCTGCTGGATGGAGGCAGGGGCTGTTCATACACTGTATAGCAGATGATGCCCCAATGCCACTGCCTTTCAATGTGCTGGATCCTCCCGACTGCTATCCGGCAAGAGACGTGGGTATGTTTTGCTAATGCTTCCTTATGCCCATGTCTCGTGTTCTTTCATTTTAGGTGCATCCACAAAATTGTGAAGAGCATGTGTTAGCTTTGTCATGTCTGTCCATCCTTCTTCATGGAACGACTCGGCTCCCACTGGACAGATTGTCATGGCATTTGATATCAGAGTATTTTTCAAAAAAATATCGAAAAAGTTTCATTAAAATATGACAAGAATAACAGATACATTCTTATAATAAAACCAATTAGATGCACTAATTTTACAAATTTATTTTTGGAATGGAACTCTGCATGTTTTGGAGAGGTTTTCTGTCTGTCTTCAGCAGTCTAGTACTGTATACACAGCAGTCAGCATAACCTGTTCTTAATGTGGTGTAGAGGACAAAATTAGAACACAAAGATATATAATAAATCCTTGAAAGGATGGAACATTTCAAATATTTGGGAAGAACATTAACAAATCAAAATTCTATTCATGAAGAAATTAAGAGCAGATTGAAATCGGGGAGTGCTTAACTATCATTCAGTGCAGAGTCTTTTGTCTTCCAGTTTGCTGCCCAAATAAGTAAAGATTTACAGAACTATAATTTTGTCTGTTGTTTTCTTTGGATGTGAAACGTGGTTGCTTAGGAGAGAGGAATGTAGGCTGAGGGTGTTCAAGAATAGCATGCTAAGGAAACTGGGCCTAAGAAGGGCAAGTTAATAAGGGGATAGAGAACACTATATGATGAAGAGCTTAATGATCTGTATTCCTCATCAGATATTATTCAGGTGATCAAATCAAGAAGAATGAAATGGGCAGGTCATGTGGCACATACGGGAGACAGGAGAGGTGCATACAGGGTATTGATGGGGAGACCTGAGGGAAAGAGACCACTTGGAAGACCTAGGCAGAGATGGGAGGATAATATTAAAATGGAGTTTCAAAAAGTGGGAGGGGGGGCATGGACTGGATTGATGTGGCTCAGGTCAGGACAGGGGATGGGTTCTTGTGATCGTGGTAATGAACCATTGGCTTCCATAAAATGTGGGGTTGTTCTTGACTACCTGAGGTCCTGGTAGATTCTCAGGAGGGTCTCTGCTCTATGTAGTTTGTTTGTTATTTTGGAGTTTCTGTGGGGGATGTAATCATTTTACTATGTGCCATGGTGGTTATTGGTGCTGCTGTGTTATGCCAGGATGTGTGTTGTTGCCAGTACCATATGTCCATTCAGTCTATGCATGTGGTCTCTCAGGAGTGTGTCTGCTGTTGTGGCTTGCAGGTACCACAGAAACTGGCATCTTTTGTGATCAATCACAGTGTATCATCACTTATGAAAGAGCAATTTGTTGTAACCCCCGTTACACAATTTTACAGGACACCGAGAACACTGGACCATTCCTTGACAGACGAACATTTAAGCATGTTATGTTTTCATGAAAGTATAAGGACAGCAATTTTGCCGTGGACACAACATTTTGACAGAAGGTGTGTTTGTAGCCGAACTGTGTAATAATGCAGGAATCTGTTTGACAAAGTATGGGTTATGACAGATTGCTGTTTCATGAACATTATACATCCACACAGTGACCTGGTCATAAAATGTGAGAAATCATGATGGCAAACACTGCATGAAGCACGGTGTTATATTCTTATAATAAAACCAACTAGATGCACTAATTTCTCGAATTTATTTTTGTAATAAAGCTCTATGTGTTTTGGACAGTTCCTCTGTCCATCGTCAGGAGTTTTTCATTGTACACACAGCAATGGTATATGTCATACAGGTTTGCTGACAGCTTGTGAGCAGGATCAGGACTGAGTTCCGTCCTGATCCTGCTCACAAACTGTCAGCAAACCTGTGTGACATATATCAATGCTGTGTGTAGAATGAAAAACTCATGATGATGGACAGAGGAACTGTCCGAAACACGTAGATCTAATTGGTTTTATTATAAGAATTTATCATGATGCACGGTCATCTGAACGTCAGATTCGTGGTGTTATGTATTATCATATCAAATATTGAAGTGTGTTGCACTTGCTGTTATTCTGTATATATATATATATATTTTTATAGTATTGTGTAACAAACTAGAAGTCCTAATCTTTGCCATGTTGCAATGAGTCACTTTCATAATTAACATGTTATGTTGAAATTGTAAATACCGTAGTCAGACCTGACCTTGCTTTCTGTGTACCTTGTACACTTCATTCATTTCATACACATTGTTCTGTTTGTCGTGCATGTACCAACATTTCATCACTCCTACACTGAATTTTTCCAGATGCAGATACCATTATCCTAGAGTGAAAGCGTAACTGCTCGTGCCATATTAACAGAATATATATATTCCCATTCGCTACGACAAAGGTTAATTCCTTTGAATCAAATTTGTGCAGTAGAGTTAACAACCACTTAAATAAAGCATGCATAGAAAATGTTTTGAACTTACCTAACATATTTTGATGCCAAGTCCCACACATATTAATACCAGAAGGCTGTTGTCAGTTTTACATCTTCTTTCTTTATGCTAGTGTGCATCAATAGAAATAGGTTTGTAGATCTTCTGATTGATGTTTGAGTGGTGGAAACGTCTTTGGCATGTCAAGATAATGCATACAGTTTTGCGATGCTTCAAATAATTTTTGTTGCAGCCTATATCAGAGCAGCAGCTGCACTATGCATCATTACACTGGTAACAGATATAGTGGCCACACTGCTTACTGGTCTAGGTCTTCGCAGCAAGGACCACAGAACCAAGTACAAGTATTATCGCTGGGCTGTCTATATCATGGTGCTATCATGTGAGTATGCTAGTTAACATTTTTAAAAATATTGTTATTTTCCCTTAGTAGGGCCAGCAGTGATTAACCTATATCCTACCAGGGTGTGTGTGTTTAAACTTCGGCATATGGTTTTTGAAGAACATATTATTTGGACAGAGAAAGGTAAAACTATGAAATAAATGGCATTTTGAGAAAAATAAAACACAGATTATGCAGCATGTCTTACAAATGGAGTGAATTTCCTTGTTGTCTACATGAATAAAACGAATTTCTGTGGAGTGTTTTTGTATGTGAACTCAGGTTTTTGAAAGGTTATTTGATGGTCTAACAGCATACACACATTGCAGCGTTGTTAACTATGTACATACTATATTCACATACTTGTAGATCATCAAAATCGATGGGTTTATTTCCTGTGACATTTTCCTTGTGTCACTTGTGTATGATGTGCTATTAGCTGTGAACTTTAAATTTATAAGCTGGCAGCTATATCAGAATTTAAGTTGTCATAATCTTTGAATTTCAATGGATTCATCTTTAAAATGAATCTAATTCATAATGTGGACCTATTTAATTACTTAATTATTATTTATTTATGTGCTTAGTTGCATATATATTTGCTTATTCACCCATTTCCTCGCTCAACCACTCCTCACACCTTGGCTGTATGGTCCACTGTGTACCTTTGCCTTCTTTGTGACATACTGGTTTTGTCTGCTGTGGTAGCTGTACCTAAAGATGTCAGCAGCACTATAATGCACGTACTGTAGGAGCATAATGTCGACTATGAACTGTATGTGGTTGGTAGTGTCATTTCATTACATCAACCTGAAGTACAAGTCCAGTGCACATCAGCCTAAATGTACCCACAAATTACAACCAAATGACTGCCAGCAATGTTTAATTTTGCCAGAATATTGTGATTGAATTTCTCATGAAGGAGAGTGGTTCAGCTCTAGACACTGTCATTGATGGTTATTGTACATCTGCATGGGTGCCACTGTTCAGTCACAAAAATATGACTGTAGGTGAGCACACAGACTGCAAGTATACTAAATCTGACTTACAAGCATAACTACAAAGGCAGACTTATTCCTCCATACCACAAGGGCAGGCATGTTCTTGCATACTGCAAAGACAGGCTTATTCCTTTGAAACTGTATTAGTGTTGTCAAACTGAGTGTTGCTGATGATTTGCCAGGGCAGCAGCTGTGTGACTTGACTCAACCCAGTTAGTTCTGTGACCCACACCCTGACTGTGAATTACATAAACAATTGAAACTCTGCCACAATAGCTGATTTCCTTCACTGAGCAGGTGAGATGGAATTAATACTAACAAACTCTGCAATTTGCTTCCTTTTTCAGTAATCTCGATCCTCATTGCCTTGGTGATCTACCCAGTATGTTTCGCAGCAGAGTTGAATGAGGGTGAGTGGATAGTGGTTTTAAACATAACATAATGATTGCCTAGAGCTGTTAATACTTGCGGAGCTTCATAAACTTTATAATTTTACACCTCAACTAAAATTATTTGGTTGTTCATATCATGAAGGATGAGTTGGGTAAGACTTGTATCTCCTTGTTGCCATCTGTGGCTTCTGACATTTTGCTAAGAAGCAAAGTGTCTGCAGTAGTTGACTTGTGTGATTTTTTGTTGAGTGAAGTGCTTAATGTTAATACATGTTGAAGACAGACTCTACATCAGTATGTCTGTTAACCCATATATTTTAGGTACCCAACCACATTGCAGCTTTCACTGAAATTACACATGGTCTCTCTTCACTGAAGGTTGTTTGGAGAATTCTTCTCTGTCCATATCAGTCCACTACACTACTTCACTGGGGTAGCATAGTCAGTATGTTGACTAGGCTCTGAGCCAGACAATGTGGGTTTCAAATCTGAGCTGTAGGTAGAGACCTACCTCCTCTCCAAAATACCCAAACCAGCACAGGCACCCACCCAGCCTCCTAGTCACTGGGTACAAGGGGCTCTTTCCTGGGGGTAAGGTGGCTGGAGCATGATGCTGACCACACACCATCTGGTGACAAGGTTGAATGCAGACAAGGGCGGCAAAATAAATAGTTTAAATTAAAACAACTGATAATGTGCACTTAACACATTTTAAATTAAAGCTTATAATCTTTGTTGGGTGTGATCATTGTGATTACTCAGCCCCAGAAGTCCTACCTACACCACTGATCATACTATAATCAGTGTGGTTCAGGTGATGAGGGTCTCTGTGAATTGCTGTTTCAAAATTTTAACTCCTGCGCTACAATTGTTATGCATCAGATGGCCCCAACTGCTAACTTGCTCTGTCACTCAGCCATAACGTTTTGTGTGTTATAACCTGAAGCATAGACAAACGCAGACCCCGTACTTCACATTCTTCATAAAAGTAAAGTAGCCTATTGGTCCCTCCTTTGCAACAAAATACATTGCATCTTCAAGAATGACGCTTGGCATGCCAGTGATTTGAATTCTAGAATCCAAGCTGAGTGGGGCAAGCTGCTTGTGGAGCTGACCAACCATAGCTTTCAGTTTAATGTCTTGGGTTTGTATCCTGTGCAACATGGACGAGAGCCCCCCACATATTCTGGGGACACTGTATATATATGTATGAAGGGCATTGGTCAATCATGCGGAGAGGGACTGCTCTTTCAGCAAATAACAAGCTGTGAGATTGCACACTTTATTATTGGGTAGTGTTGTCTTAGTACACTATTCCACCACAAGATAGCCATAGTCATGCACGCCTGTTGAATACTGCTGCATCATTATCACGACTAGTGGTCAAGTGGATGGGCGAGAGGTGCAAAATGGAAGGCAGTTACCATGGGAAGAAATGGACCATGTGGTTAATGTGGAAAGAAGGTGTTAAACTGTCAGATATTCATCACCGGTTATCTGCAGTTCATGGAAAGAAAGTACCTGCATGCAGCACTTTGTTCAGCTGGGTACAGGTTTTCAACAGTGGCAGGTTAAACTGCATAGGTGGCTGTCAGTGAGTATTATTGCAGCACCCTTAGAGAATGGTTCCTTCAAGCCATCAGGAGGCTTCCAAGGAGATGGCAGGGATGTATAACCTAGGAGGAGAATATGTTTAGCTAACATTTGTTTAGTATTCAGCCTAAAGTTAATAAAATTGCTGCAAGTGAGATGAGCCCACATCATTTCTGAACGCCCCACATAAAATGATATCCCATAGTCCAGAGTCCTGTCCTCTTATCTGCTCTCATAAAGCAAGGTAAAGCAATCCCAAGACAGACCTGGACAGGCCTTGAGGGTTCCAGGAGATTGAGGCTCCCAGATTTCAAGACAGTCGGCACATGAAGGTGGTAAGGTTGTCAGACCTATGCACTGGACGCCTTTACCCCCCAGGAAATATTCCTGGTACTCATTTCTGTTAGAGGCTGAGTAAACCCCAGGGCCATAATGCAGCTGGAAGGATTATGTCAATGAAAAATTCCAATGACACCATCGGGAATCAAACCCGTGACTCCAGCATGTAGTGCAGTGCCTCTACCAACTGCGCCACCACATGCCCCCTATCTGCTGTCATACCATCATTAATGTGTTGGAACAAAGAATCTCCAATAAAGTCACCATCAAATTCAGTATTGGCTGTCTGAGGTCATTTGTTCCTCAGAACCTGAATCATATCAACTCTTTGGTCTTGGCATCATGATGCACAAGAAACAGACTACTGGTTTCCAGGTGCATCATATTGAAGCCCAACAGCATCAGAAACATAATTCTTATGTTACCAGTAAAGGTAAAGCAATCCAATTACAGGCCTGGACTGGCCCAGAGGGTTCCAGGAGGTTGAGGCTCCCAGATTTCAAGGCATTCAGAACATGAAGGTGGTAAAGTTGTCAGCCCTACGCATCAGCCACCTTCACCCCCAGAAAATATTCCTGGTACTCATTTCTGTTAGAGGCTGAGTCATCCCCAGGGCCATAGTGCAACCGGAAGGATTATGTCAATGAAAAATCCCAATGACACCATCGGGAATCGAACCTGCTATCTTCCGACTTGTAGCTCAGTGCCTCAACCAGCTGCTCCACCATGTACCCTCCCTATGTAACCAGTCCAAGGTTGTAAATCAAGGAAGTAATAAATTGCTTTAACACTTTGAATTCCCCCATTTAATCAGGTCCAGAAACCTGGGCATTTTTTACTCATTTTTCCATGCGATCCTAACGCGAGTTAAAGCCATGAATGTTATAATACATACATGAATATATAAACCTGAGCTGTGCTCTGTGCTTGGGTGTGGGACGCACAGAAAGTTGGAAGAGCTCGAGCCTTGCTTCGGCTTGGGCATCAAAGTATCGAACATAATGAAGATTAGATTCCTCTTAGACCGGGATGGAGAAGAATTTAGAGTAATATGAATCATTTAGTATACAAACTGATCATCTGACTTAACTTGAAGCTGTGGTTGTTAGTAAACTGATTATGCGCCATGTGTAGTACCTTTAATTGGCATTAGTATATAAGTACAAGCACTTCACCTGTCTGAATAGGATTTCGAGAACCATTTGTGTTCAGAGTGGTAGAAGTGTAGGAGTGGACTGTACGAGGGATGTTCAGTAAGTAACATCTGAGACTGTATGTTACATCCATACTTATTACTGTAACGTAGGCATAATGGACAAACCTTCTGTTTCTCCATGTAGTTGTCCAAGTGAGTGAGACATTTGTCCTGGTATTCACATTTTCATTCCAGTGGACAAGATACTAAAATGAGTGTTTCCATTGACTAGAGTATCTCATTTTTCACCTCCTTGCCTGGTGGTCCAGGAACTGAACAACAGAATGCCTTCTGTGTTACAAAATTCCCTCTACAGTGACGTCCATGCAGACTGTTTGGAATGTCTTGCCCTTCAGTCAGACATCATATCCAGCAGTTTGCACTTTTATGGATCACCGAAGAAACACACTGAAGGAAAGCATTCAGACATCAGAATATAAAAACCAAGGTTTACCAATGTGTGCAGACACTCAGCATTTACTTCTGTCTGTGGGAGTCAGCCATCTTATTTGTAGCTGGGACAGATGTTGCGGTAACTGACCTGGTGGTTTCTGCAGAGAAACGGAGGGTTTGTCTGTAATTTCTTGTTCTGCTGGGCATCTGTGTTCTAATAAAGTCAAGTGTAACACTTTCTTTATTTATGCATGTTTGACAGCCTACTTACCACTTAATGTGATGTTTTTAATTTTCATGAGTAAATTATGATTCTGTCTCTTGTTTTGATGTGGCAGGAAACCGCACTGTATGGGAATTTGGCTGGGCTTATGGTGTGGGCTGGGGTGCAGCCATCTTTCTGTTTGGAGCAGTGGTATTACTTCTGTGCGACAAAGAATCAGAGGAAATCTACTACAAGGAGCGCAAGATTGTTCACGACGGCGACTCACGAGCCTAGTGCCCACCCCCCCTGCCCGATGTTGTGCTCTGAAATGCTGCTGCTGCTGCTGCTGCCGCCGCCACTTCAACCCATGTTATCACGTGACAACGTATGAAGACGAATGCATGCTTGCTCACTCACTGCCCTACAGGCACAAGTTTCAATTAGTGTAGTGTCACATCCCATTTACCAACATAAACATCTCAGCTCTGTAAAGAGACTGTGTTGTTGGTTTGATGAGGAGTTGGTTTCCAGAAGAATGCAACTGATTTATTATGCCCAAGCATAGGATTAAGTTGTACATGGTAAGGAGCAGTCAGATCTGTGTAGAGAGAGACAGAGAGAGATTTTTCACCTGTGATGGAGCCATGTGTTCTGTACATTCATTGCAGTCTGTTTAGTTCCCATGAACAGAGCACATACCAGTCAGAAGATGAAAGCAGTGAAAATGAAATATAAGTTTCATCTAAATTCTTGGAAAGTAAATGCATTTTTTAGACATTTATGTAGATTACAGTATGATTTATCATGCACACAAATAGACTTAACAGTAAAAATGATCCTCCAGTGAAGGGCTAATATTCAAGATTGTATTTTTTTATAAGAATCTAGAAAACTCCTGTCGCTACCAGTGCAGAGTTAATTTTTAACAGTAATTCCTGTAATGTTATGAACATATTGGAGAATCATTGTACTCGGTTTCATTGCGCCAACCGAATTGCACAGTATTAATTATACATAAATATTAAGGATGTATCTCCATGTTTCAGTACAAATGTACCATTCAGGGACCTCAGTATGCCAGGTTTAAAACCAGTTGGCAGAGATAAAGCCATTATATACATGATTCTTCAGTCTGTAGTAGCTTTGTTGGTGTCCGTTGTATATAACAAGATACAACTTGTACAGGTTTTTAAAAACTTGTAGTTCAGTTATGATTAAAATATTTCTTACTTTGTTAAGTATGGTATATACAAGGTAAAATTACTGTTGTTGTGTTTGGTAGTGGAAACTTACAATCATGTGGCACTGTCTATTCAGACCTCTAGTGCTCTCTCAGTCCAAAGTCAGTCAGATCCTATAAACATATGATACATGCAAAGAATATTTAGTTCTTTAGCAGTGACTGTAATATTTACTGAAAATTTTTATCATTAGTTTTTAAAAACCTGTACATGTTGTACCATTTATACATAATTGACATAAATAACGGAGCTTCTACAGACTGTACAACCTTGTAAATAATAGCTTATCATTGGCTTCTGGTTTTAAACCCAACATGCTCCACTCCCTGAAGATGGTACATGGGTTCTGAAACATGTCGGAGGTACATCCATAATATTTATATATAATTAATACCATGCCTTTGGTTGGTGCGATGAAACTTAGTAAAATGATATAAAAAATACACGGACTCATCAACTCTGAAACGTCTGAGAATGTCAGAACTTACTTAGTGCTGTGTCACCATGTCTGCAGTACTTGAAAACCAACTTCATATCATATTTCTTCCTAGTGTCTGAAATCACTGTTGGAAGTATCGGTAGTTATAGAAATGAGAAAACAATATAGTCTGTAGGGAAAAAACTGTTGAATCTTGGACCATAATCTGCAAGCTTCCTTGACTCACTAATCGAAACTTGTGTAATTTGTCTAGTGTACAACGATTCCAATGACCAGGGGTCACGTGTGACGGGTGAGTGTGCTGTGTTGTGTGCTGTGATGTGGTTTCAGTGGAGGAAAATTCGACTGCTTTTGGAGAATTCAGGTTTTAGTAGGTGTTTATTTTTTTTTTTTTTTTTTTTTTTTTTTTTTTTAAAGAGTCAATAAAAAAGGGGTGGTGTTTTTTTTTGAGGCTGAGGACTTTACTCAAAAGGAAAGTACTTGAGTATTAGTTGCAAGAAGA
>Ga0123352_10015787_pt1 | contig 12025 bp, 8 predicted proteins | sample TergutLab28metaG_FD_89700 | JGI IMG/M metagenome (GOLD analysis project Ga0123352, IMG submission 89700) | Labiotermes labralis P1 segment gut microbial communities from Petit-Saut dam, French Guiana - Lab288 P1 | ecosystem: Host-associated > Arthropoda: Insects > Digestive system > Gut ...
CACTGGTTGCACATATTTGCCGATATGAAGCCCTAAATGTTAAACTTAAATCTTACATTTACACTTAGAAGAATTTAAAGATAGATCTACATGAGTATGGTTTGTATGAAATTCGAACTAACAACATAGCCGAGGGTTGCCCAACACTGAACGTCAGGTCCCTTGGGCAAATAAATTATGTGTGGTGATGCTTAATATTTGTGGGGCCTCAGCATGCGTATCGCCCTTGTGGAGCCTAGAATTTTGAGTTTTTTTTTACATTTTTGGAAAATTTGTGCACCGATGGCTCTGTGCAAATATGTTCCAAACCTTAATATTATTTTAACTTTAAAATTAATTACATTTTACTTGTAGTGTAAATGTACTGAATGCAGCCATATATGTGTGACATTATTTACCTTGCTGTCATAATCTTTGTCATAAGCCAGCGTTGCCTGATAAGATGATCCCGCGGATCGGCTTTTGCCAACCACTTTTGTGTCCTCTTCTATTGGAGCAATTTCAGCTGGTTTTCTTTTACGCGAGTACTTCACTAGAAAGCTTTATTGCCCTCTTGAAACCACTTATCTTGGTAACTTTTCGTAACTTTATTTGTTATTTCTTTTACGATAGACTCTTATTCTCAAAAGTTAGTTCTTGCTGATACATATCCCGAGTCATGTTAAGCAAATATATACTCGCTGTCAAGCAGACATCAGACAAACTTCATAACAACCCGTACTTGAATTTCCTCTCTAATTATTTCAGCCACATATCTGTATGATTTGACATTTTAGTTAATGGCCTAGAAAATGTAAGATACTTTTTTAACACATCATAAATCAGAGTTAAGATCAGAATTTGCTCATGAAACTAGTCGTTTAAACTTGTATATATAATTCAATTGATTTAACATAATGCAGAAGTTTTTTGATTATAATGATTCTTGCTGTCTGACTACGTCGTAAGTAATTAATATAAAATAACGCAACTGACCTGAAATACAATGGGAGACAGAAACTTAAAACGCAAGTGTAAACTGAGTGACAGACGTATAGTTTGTGTGTTTGCTTTTCGGGACCGACTTTACTGCTACGTCTGTGGAAATGCGGAGCGAAGATGGTTCATCAATAAAACTGTTATTATAAGAAACACTCAGTGGATTAAAGCTAAAGAATATTCACAGATGTAAATAACATTGAGTTTATACCGACTGAAAATAAACCAAAATAAAACCCATCCTGCCAATTTTACTGCAATCGATACGTGTCACAGAATTTCGAATACTGTTTATACGATACACGGCCAAAGGATGTAACTTAGCCATTTCGCGTTGTCTTGCGCTTTTTTGTGCAAAGAACCCATAAGAAATTTTACTATGGAGGTATGAGAATTTATGTGGCCATTCTTCCAACACATGTAAACATACCAAGTTACTTTGACAAACCCTCAGATTTCAGAGTCGTTCTAAATGCAGCAGCTAATTGCATATTAGGCTTTAATGGAACTTAAACGATTTTAAATGGTTTCGTGTCCGCTGTAAAGTGAAAGTTAAAAAATTGTATGGGTCCTCTGATTCTTAACCTTGGAATTAGATGGAAGTGAGCGATCGGCCGCACGCTCTGGCCGCCTTTCCCCAGGGGAAAGAACACCTTTACTCATTTAATAGGGGGCCTGGTTGGCCTCAGAGCCGTTCTGGTCGTTTTGCAGAACAGATAAATCACTTACACTTGCCGGCATTGTTCAGTTACTATACTGACTACGTTACTCCGGCTGCCGGTAATAAAAGAATAGGCACAGAAAAATGAAACGCACAACAAATAACTCATCAAGTCTCTTCTCCCCCTCGACTTCGGCACCCGCGTGTTTCAATTGATGCCCCATTACCGTCCTTGCAAAGTGCACTCATCAGATGATGTGCAACTCTATGTCAAACACTGTGCAAACAGGGCTGTTCAGTTTCGCAGCCACTCTTTGTATTTAGTCCTATTAGGTTGCCAGGAACGTAAACCTCACCATGCACAAAACCACAGAAGAAAAGGTCAGGGTGGGTCAGATCTGGAGATCACGGAGACCATGAAGTGGTCGACTCCCAAGGCTGACCCAACACTCAGGCCTGTTCTAGATGCCGAAATCTCACAGAGGATGTAGGGTGGCGCTCTCATGTTGAATATGAGGTTCGGTTGTCTTCAAGCAGGAGTGCGGAGGGTGGGGGGGGGGGGCATTTGCCACAACTCCAGGATGTCCCATCCCGTTAACCATATGGCACGAAGTTGAATATTGTTGTGATGTGGGCAGGACAACCAAAGGAATATATACTGGACTTGCGTAGGTTATGGGAACGGGAGAGGAGGATTGCATGAGTTTTTCTTTAAAATTGTATGCTTATAATTTTTTGTGTCGTAATTTTTAATCAGTAAGTTTACGTAATCGCATACATAATCTGTTTTCCTGTATACTACAGTGATGGAATATTAACAATACTCGTGCAGATTTTCTGTATGTCATCAGTTGTAATGAAATGTAACTGACGCCCGATTTGCAGTTCTCGCAGTGGTACTGCTGAATTTCGCTCTTCTGGGAAGTTACGAAGCGTCGGTTGGTGAACAAATGCCAACACAACAAAGATCGTAGTGTCTTCACCTTCAGAGTTTTACAGTCTGGTCATCACGAACACATAATCGAAGGAGACTTGAATCTTCAAAGTTAAATGAGTTTGAACAATTCGGAAAAGGAATTTTTACTGTACAAATATGAAGCGACACATCTGCCTTCTCCTGGGTGATGTGAACTCTGTTTTACACATTTGGTTCATGGGGTCATTTATGAAATTTGAAACTAGGGAGCTAGTTTAAAATGCAGATACAGATTAAGATTGTAAAGGGTGACATCCGACAAGATCACAGGCCTGTGAACTTCCAGAATCTCCGAATACGCGTTTATGACAATGAAATACAAAATACATTCCTATACCTCGTAAAAGTAAAGTAAATTTTGATCCAGGATGTACGGAAGGATTTAATTTATGTTTAATAATCAGTAATGCAATGCCACCTTTCGTGAACAAAAGATGTAATTAAACGTAGTCAGGCAAGTTCTGTAACAATGGAGAGAAATGGACTGAAATCACTCAGGACGCTGTCCAGTGGCGGGCACTGATGTAGCCATATTAAACTTTGTATTCAGTTAACAGGTACTAGTAATTATTTAATGAATTGTGAAATATTGTGCTATAATTTATACTTCATTATTAACTGGCGTTAAAACTTGACATTTTTGTGCAAATTTGATTGAAAATATTTAATCTTGCAAAATAGGTGTGGATTTGTATAAAAAACTAACAGCATTTAAGAAGGCATTGAATACACATTGTTAAGCGTTTAAAGTACACAGTTAACTTTTAATAAATGAGTTTTTAATTCCGCACCACAACAATGATTCCAGTAAGGAAAGCAGCTGAAGTATCCCAGTGAATATTAACAAACTGTCTGTTAATTTCCCTCCTTTATTTCAGCTCACTGGTATTACAACCGTCAGCCTTTCTCCCTCTGCTCTTGTTATATCCTGAGGCACTATATTTGAATTCTTATTAGATATTGATTTAACCCTTTAAAGACCAAGAATAATCTGAAGTATATTTAAAGATACAGTCTGTACTGCGCAGTAAACACACTGCGTCTCACTTCTAAAGGTCAGTCCATGCCATATAGAAAAAGAGTAGGTTTTTTTTTGAGATCCATACAAATGCCTTGTGTGAGCAGAATGTAGAAGTTTGAAGTGCCTTCACATAATTGCTAAAGCAACCTTTAACTTTTACATTTACGCCTGCTTTTCTGCGTGGAACGACTGTATTGGGTGTATTATCATGAAATTTGATATTTTTGGCCTTTTTAAAACTTTATCGAGAAAGTTCAAATTTATTAAAATCTGACAAGAATAACCCGCACTTCACATGAAGAACTGTGATATACTGTTGGTGTTTTCTTAGAATAAGAAATGTATGAGACAAAGTTGTAGAGAAAATCGTAACACACATTTTACGTTCAGGAAATTATTTTCCGAAAATCGTGCCATATATGAGGTAATATGTAACCGTGTGGTGGAGACAGACGTGTCACGGATGACAGTGAATTGAGGCGCAGAAAAGATGAAAATTCCACGTCGAGTAACTAAGTCAAGAATACAGACTCGCACTTGTATTATGTATTTAATACTTATCTGCTGTGGAACAGCAATAATGGTTACGCGAACGTAGCTGAATTTTATTTTGTAAGCACATCCTGTTTAACGTTAAAACTGGTGGCGCTTGAAGTAATCAATGGGACTTACAGGTTTAAGAGCCTAGCGTGGACTGGTTGGAGAAGCCACCCACCACTACTGCATTTTGTGTATGGAAAGCTGCTTTTAAAATTCCGAACAGAAAATTTAATAACGAATGTTGAAAGTGAAGCTGTGCGTAATTTTCGAACTGCGTGAGCCCTGGTGTTAAGCCAAGCGATGAACACAAATGGATATATTGCTGTTCGAAGAGTGATTAGCTCCTACCTCGTAATGCAGTGTGTACGTACAGTGTGTACATGAACATGTGGCTGGCTATTCGTGATTGAGCCGAATCAAATATTTACATTTACGGTCGATATCAGGAAGATTTCACCTGGAAATACCATGCTGTTTCGTCAATTTTGTTACGCATGTAAAACCTTCCGCGTAAAATTAGCTTGTCTCTGCGGCCGCACGAGTTCTTTTTTGGTGTGGGACTTGGAAATACTCTGATTATTGTTATATGCATTTTAATGGGATTTTGAAGATTTTGTTTTGGAAATGTAGGAGCCGGGATAGCGTGGTCAGTATAATGACTAGGCTGTGGGCTCTTCTATCGGAAATTCGAAACCTGGCTGGGGCAATATTTGATCTTTTCCCCAAAATATTCAGACCACCTGTGGCGCCCTCCCAGCCTCCTATGCAATTGGTACTGGTGGCTCTTTCCCCGGGGTAAAATGACCAGGGCGTGATGCTGACCACTAACCGAGGTTAAGAATGAGTGGAAGTACGTGTGCTTTCATGGCGTGCAGAGGAAAAGTGTTACATGTATTTATTGGATGTTTTAAATATATTTGTCGCGGTCTTCATATTAATGAACGTTACACTCGCAGACAAATTGACGTCTCAGGATTGGCGTGACTTTGTGACATTCTGACCTTAATGTTATTTATTGTAGATACAAATTGATCATTAGATTTACAAGCCTGTAGTAACTAGCACATCTTGTTGCAGTTATGAAACTGCGCACACACACACATTACGTGTTCCCTTCATCCCTTTAAACATTCCATATGTCGGAATACAGTGTTTCAAATAAATTTTAGATCTTAATGACATATATTTTATGTCGTATACCTACAGTCTGTCTCGCACAATGAGCAGTGTGCGATTCAGTGGATATTTTAGACAGCGCTTCCATAAAGCGAAATTATGCGTTATGTCGACCAGACATGGAAGAGGCATCCGACGCTTTCGCTTGAGTGAACGATTGCTCACTTCCCTCATTGTGATTATAAGCTACTTATTATACGAGGCATATAGCAACCACCTGTCTAGTCCTTGAGTACACTGAAGCTCTAGGACGAGTTTCCTCTGGAGTGAGGTTAAAACTACGCGTTTTGAATAAGAATTGCCTGTCCCATCTGTATTTCAGAACAAGTGCATTTCGTAACGATATTCATTACTCCTTTTATTTTGAAACTACCGTTTCAGCGCAGTTGAACTCAGTTATAACGTCCTTGGTTTGTGCGAAACTTCGGCTATAACGTTTTGCATTCTGTGGTACCAACTAATTTCCCATAAGACACGTGTTTATCTCCCTTGTTTAGTACAACATACATAAACGCATCTACCTCGGATATAACAACATTGCCTGTCATCGATATCACTACAATTTTCTAAGCAAGAGGTAATTGTGCGAATTCTACCATCTCCTCGTCCTTGAGAGGTTAAGACCTCTACGCTTTCAGGTAGCTACATAAATTCCAGGCCTGGAAAATGACAATAGTAACGATAATTCACTTTGTGTGTGTGAAGTTGCCCCCAGTGTTTCTAATCCTGCAGTTAACCGGAGACTGCTGGCGTGATAACATTGCTACAGACACGAATAAAGAGATTTTGAGTGTCGAATGAGAAGTTAAAGTCGCATGACACATTGAAAATGGAAAATAGAAATTGGACTGCGTCTGGAATTGGGTCTCTTAAATTCTACGATCCAAACGATTTGGAATAACAGAACCGAAATTATTAGTGCGTTTAAACAGATCCGATCGAGAGTAAAGCGATTTTGAAAGCCCGAACAAAGCGCTGTCAGAGACGTGTTCCTTAAGTCCTTTCAGCAACAGCGTCTTGGCAATTTACCGGTGATCGGTCGTCTGTCATGATCATTTTATTCTTCCTAAATTTTGATTTTAACTTAATGTACTTTAGCGTCAACCTGTATGAAAATCTACAGTGAAAGAAGATTACTTTTTATTATTTACAAATTTTAATTGTAATTTAAATTTTAGATATGTCATATCGTTAACATTATGAACGAGATGCATGCAGGCCTGTATTTTACCTCGAAATATTTTTTCTCCAGTTACCATATACCTTGCTTAGAGCTACACAGTATTACAACGGCACAATTTATTCGGCCCTTCTATGATGTTATAACAGATTTCGACTGTATTTGCGCATTATCAGCTGAATTAACGCGAGTCAATTGTTCCAGTTGTGGCTTTATTAATGTAGACAGAAAACATCGGATGATGATAATTTTTTTTTAGTAATTGACCAACTTAATGCACAAATTCTTCTTTTATAATAAGTTTATTATATTCCTCTATATGTTTCGAGCACTATTGCGCTTATCATCAGGAGGTCAAAATTGTAATATACAGCATCTTTTATCATCTGACTCTGTAGATGGTCGTCCGTTGCACAGGTTGCGTAAGTCCTCTCCCAACCTGTATACCGGACGGCCACCTACAGAGTCTGATGATACCAGATGGTGTATATTACAATTTTGACCTCCTGATAATGAGCGCATTAGTGCTCGAAACATGTAGAGGAATATAATACACTTATTATAAAATAAGAATTTGTGCATTAAGTTGGTCAGTTACTAAGAGTAAACTTAGATGCACGGTCATCAAAATATCAAAATCTGATGGTAATGTCAAGCGGAATATTTTTTGTAAGCTATTTATCGGATATATTTAGGTATTGATGGTAGACGTAAAGGAAGAACGTGAATTTATTAATCCACACACCAGTCAGTCTCAGGGTGATCGAACCCCAGTGTTTGAGAGGCTTGTGCAATATTTTGTTTTTGTATATACAATAGAGCAACACGTTCAGTTCAGTGCAGACCCGTTACGCCGACACACGTCGTCACTCACGAGTGAGCTGTAACTGTGTTATCTTACGACAAACTCGTAATGGGGTGTCCATAGAGGCGAACGTCACAAGGAAGTCGGTCGCTACGGAAGTGATTATTACCCGGTTCACTGGCGTGGGAAAAGCGAAGTGCAACAAAGTAGTCTGACTGCTGACCTGCTCAGTTTTTATATCCGTTTAATTTGTTGCGTAAATCATGAATGTCAGTAAAAGTGAGTGAAATTGAAGTGACATAATTGGCATGTTGCAAAGCTCAGTTAACCCAGTTCACTAAAATTATCTGTATCGGCAATATTAACAGTACTATTAAGCGACTATGTGTAACAGATTTGTGATGGATGCGTGTGACGTAATATATCTTGAAAATTAAGACACCATCTCTCAGGATATGACGGTGTGCAGCACAGTAGAAATGTTGTAGCGTATCGGAGCAAACGGTTGCCTTAATCTCCAACTTTAAGTCTGAGGCAGCACGTTCAAAACTCCTAAGCTTCTTACCACATCACACCTCAGGTCTCAGAAGACACTGGTGCCACTGTAAGAATCTCAAATCTCGAAGTTAAAAAAAAAAACGAAATCTTACATTCACGGCAAGTGAACTGACGTTATCGATACTTCGTAGAGTCGCTATATGGTGCTGTATTTAGAAACATGTCGAACAGATGAGGGAATTTTTTACGTTGTTTTGGAAATTATAGACTTATGTTGCAGTTTTCTGTATATTAAAGAACCATTATCTACAGACATGGCAGTTCCTTTATATGTTATTTCTAAATAAAGCAATTTAAAATATGGAAATAAAGAAGTTGCATATAAAAATAAATTAAGAGATACAGCAGAATCTTTTCTAAGAATCTAATAGTCCGTTTGCTGGTAAGGAATATTCCAGGCTTTTCTACTTCCCGAAGTGTCATTAAAATATTCACAAGTCGGAACAGATCACATCCTCAGCCAGTTTAGTGCAGTCCAAACCCCCACGTCCTCCGTAGTTGAGACAAGTTTTGGTATAATCATACCTTCTAAGTGTTCTTTAGTGTCATGGGCTCTTCTCTATCGAGGTCTTCGCATCACAGTTTTGTTCCGCTGATCCCCTTGATAAAGAGGACAAATTACGAACCCCCTCCTTATAAAGTTTGTCAGTGTCCGTGTTACTTCAAGTCTCTTAGATCCATTTATGCTCTAAGAACACACAGCGCCAGGTCTGATATAGCGCCGCTACAAACAAGTCTTGGTTCACAATGCAGAGCCGTGAAGGGACAGTGATTACACAGGACATGAAGACTATGACTGCTTCCCCTCGTTTTAACCGTCTGACTAATTTTAGAGAAAGTAATTAAAATGTATTTGATGTTGATTGCCATTTAGACATTAAACTGTTAACTTCCTGCGTTAGGTGGAATTCCAATTTAGGAATATGCCCGGTGACACTTTGTATGATAATGTAACTGTTTTCCTTCCGTGGAAAAATATGTATCTCTTGCACATAAAGGAATACAGAAATACTTTATTATATTAAAACTTCGTAAATTTATTTAGTAATATGTTTAATATAATAAAATTTGCAAAAATAATAGGATAAAATAATTGTAATATTAGAAGAGACATTCAGAAAGTAATGCCAAATAACTTTCTTTTCATGCTACGTAAAAGCTGGACACGTGAAAATTTAACAGACCTTCACTACTCTATTGCTGAAAGCATAACTAATAATTATTTTTCAATTTAATCTCGATTTTTGTCGACACTCTTCTTCCACCGTTGAGCAACAGCATGTGTTCCGGCCCATAAAAGTTGCTCTCCATCTTCTGCAGCCACTGTCACGCGGCGTTCTGCGGTGCCTCTTCCTTGGCATAATGGTACCCTAACACTTCATTTTAAAGGACAAACCGGTGACAACTGGACATGGGAGGTCAAGAGTGTAGGTTGGATGCGGCATTACTCTTCATCAAAATTTATGATGGCTTTGGTAGGGTGCACACTTCTATGCGACTGAGCGTTTTCATGGTGGAGCAACAATTCATATACTGTTGTTGTGGGCCGAAGATGACGAAAGAAAGCATTCAGACATCTTAGTGTTTCAATATATGGGTTGGATTTCCTTGCTGTCCCCTGCGCAAGAAGTTCACAAGTGCGACCTCCCGGCGGTTTGTCATGAAATGCTGCTTCCCCTTTTCCAGCGTCTTGAATCCGTCTTTACCATCGTCGCCCAGTACTTACATCTTCAGTATTTTTCACCCTAAACTTTGAGCGAACATTCGTAAATGCAAGTCGGCTTCTCACCTTCAGCAACTAGCATGTCTCTCAGTGTCTCTCCTTGCATGATCCCAAAATTTTTGTACCGTCATTTGCAGTACACTACCTTACTTTTTTCAAAGTAATGATGTTCACTGCTGGGGTGGGGTCTTGCAGTGGATTTGATGAAAAACAACAAGACCTCACTGACACGATAAGCCACTAATGACCACCTAATAAACTAGGGTATGGAGAAAATAAAATATGTTAGCTCCGACTAGTCCGGGGTTCCCCAGGGCTCATGACTAAATGCTGGGTAATATAGCGTAGTAATATGCCGTTGTTAAGACTACGGATAGTAATTTGAGGTAAAGAGCAGGTGGTTCATTTTCTTTCGAAAAAGTGAGTTCTGATTTCTCACTAAAACTATATTATCATCATATTTCCTGGGGTAAACCTACACAGGTTTCTTTTGACCTGACGTCACACAGTACACCTTCCAACAAGAGGATCAGAACCTGAAGGTCGCTTAGCAGCAATTCACAACTAAGCAGAGTACTTGACGCACTGCAGACCAACAATACGATGATAATGGCACAAGCCATAATGTGGTGTCGTCGCTTAGGATCGCTGAGTGCAGCAAATGATGGCCACACCTCCTCAAACACTGACCGGCATAACATCCCCCAGCAAGTGCTTCCTAAACTCCCCAGTTGCCATTTCCATGGGGTTTTAATTATAATCCTGCTGCACTCGCCGTTCTATTTCCTAGCTTCACTAACACTTGTTCTGATTCCTACACTGGAAGCCAGCTGACACCACTCTTTCATAGCTTACTCTGATCTACTTACAACCAAGAACTTTATATTCTGCTGAATATTGGAATGGTGTAAAGCTGCTGCGAAAGTTGAGGCAGATATGCAAACTGTGGTCAGGTGCCCATTCACGTAAAGTACGGCATTACAAACAGTGTCAAGAGGCATTATTGAAATGTTAAATACACATTGGTGGTATTAATACTCTATGGCCTTGTTCCTTAGTCTATTACACGCGACGGAACATACGCAGTGCACGATGTAGGTGTAGTTCAACAGGTCTCGGTACAACGGATCGTTTATTATTGTAGCTGTGTAAGTATGTATGCGCGTAGGTATACTTGTATGTATGTATGTATGTATGTGTGTGTGTGGTGTGCAGGTATGTGCGCACTTGTGCCTGTGTGTATGTGTGTGTACACGTGTATGTGCATGTCTGCGAGTGTGTATGTAGGTATACGTATGTGTGTGTACGCATTTATGCCCTATTTATGTGTGCCTGTATACGTTAATTGCGTTCATGTTTGATCCTAATTTCTATTTGCATAATTATATGCAATATGCTTTATAGACCACTGAAAATTTAATAGCTTGGCAACGTCTTAGACGTAATGCTTCATGTTTATAGCGTTTCGTTATCGTGTGATACTCTTCGGGGTGGTGACTCCATGTGACCTTGTCGTTGTATGAGAATGTGTAGTATGAACACGCTGTAGTTTTATCTGTATGTATGATTACGCTGAAAAAATCCGCTATTCCGCTTTCTTCAGTTCATCAACTTAGACGTGGGCGTCACGTTCTTCCGTAAATGTAGTGTTCGCCGAAGTGTCTAAACAGTGTCACAAGATAGAGTACCATAATCCGAAAATATGTTAAGTCGGAGTAAGTAATTTCAGGTACCTGTAATTAGATTAAAATTAAACTATTCTATAAAGTTTATCACGTGGCTCAGGGCATGACAAATTTTCTTTGAACTTTGTGTTTAGCATAGAATTTAGGAACTCTGTCCTTGTATTTATGATGGACAGAATTCCTTCCCAGACTAGTCCATGTATAATTTATGGTGGACAAAATGGTACTGGGACAGGTTGCCCTCCAGTTCAGTTACTTTTTGCACTGTCAGTTTCGTTCCGCCCATATCCCGTGATCATTCATTCACATAACGCCGACGCCACAATGTCCTTTTAGTTGATACTGTCATTAAGTAACTCATTTAAATACAAACAGAATCGTTCCACTAGTGCTGATGCTGATAGTGTTCGTTCGTGTCTAAGAAATCACAAAATATTGGTACACACTATGGATATTCTTTCTAAATAATGCCAGTTTTTGTGAATTCTGTTTTATGAAAAACATCCTGAAAGGCATATAAATCCAAAATGACAAATAAAAATACTTAGCAGCACACCGAGTTAAAAACTCTCATAATTAAGCTCCTTTGGCCACTATTGAAATATAAAAAAGTGACTATTTCCATCCTGACCTCGCTAGCAGACAGTCGACATAACAAGCATGACAAATACCTATTGCTGTGTACACAGTACCAAGACTCCTGATGATGGACAGTAGATATG
>Ga0123352_10015789_pt1 | contig 12025 bp, 8 predicted proteins | sample TergutLab28metaG_FD_89700 | JGI IMG/M metagenome (GOLD analysis project Ga0123352, IMG submission 89700) | Labiotermes labralis P1 segment gut microbial communities from Petit-Saut dam, French Guiana - Lab288 P1 | ecosystem: Host-associated > Arthropoda: Insects > Digestive system > Gut ...
AGCTCTAAACATGTAGAGAGTGAATGACGACTACCCATGAAAATAAAGGATAGTCTACAAGTGACATCGTGTTGGTTATTTTAAAGAATTACAATGATGCACGGAACAATGAATGTAAAAAATATAACAACTATTGTTACAGCCATATCACATAAATGTCCATATTGAGCCCGGTGCCACGTAATACAGCTCCACATCACTCATATTGTTTCATCTTTCTGATTTACTCGAATAGCGAGGTTTCAGTTCAATGAATGTGCAGAATATTAATATCAATATTAATATAAACACTAATTTTAATCATCGCAAGAAGGCCGTCTCTGGAAATTAAGCTTGCGTATTAAACAGACAGAAAATTAAACATATTCGTCTGAAATGCAATTTTAAAAACGAGGTACCTGGAAGATAATGAAAAATGTACCTAAAGGAAACGTAAAACTCTTCATAATCTGTTGGTTGGCAGAATAAATAAGAAAATTTGTTCTAAATAACTTAAGATGTTGAAGTAACAAAATTATAGATGTACTGTGTTTTCGTGGGTGGTGCAACCCAAAATTTCACCCTTATAATAAATCAGATTCTTTTTTTAAGATTTAACAGGAGCTGCGAAAATTGCTTAATTACTCCATGGAGCAGAATCCTTCTTGAGAAGCTAACCGCTACTCAGCTAGTCAAGAAATTCCCCGCATTTTATGGAACCCGAAGGTTCATTACCACAGTCACAAGTACCCGCGAACTGTCCCTATCCTGAGCCAGTTCGATCCAGTCCACACCCCCACATCACACTTCCTGAAGATCCATCTTTATATTATCTTCTCATCTACGCCTGGATCTCCAAAGTGGTCTCTTTCCTTCACGTTTCCCCACCAAAACCCTCTATACGCCTCTCCTCGCCCCAGTACTTTCTATATGACACCTCCATCTCATTCTTCTCAATATTATCATCCGAACAATAATGGGTGAGGAGTACATATTACTAAGCTCCTCATTATGTAGTTGTCTCAACTCCCCTGTCACCTCGTCCTTCGCTAAGGACATTTTGCTCAACAAATACAAAATCACAAGGACAATAGCAGTACAATAAGGCTTAATGCATTCTGAATTTTACGGCGTGAAAGAGAAAACGTCCCAAACTTCAGACGTAAGCGTCAAAAGATCAGGGACGCTTATTCTTGTTAGACAAAATGACGAAAGGTGAAGGTAAATTTGTCGTCGCACTCAATTTTGGACCACGCCGCCAAGGCATGTGGTTAACTGTAACTTTAGATACATGCATTCATGAACTCGACACCCTTCGGAGGAGACCCGTCACTTTCAGGCCCTAGGCTTTGCATGTTCGAGAGAAGAGCCGAAGTGGCGAGGGAAAAAATAAGTGTGCACCCTCCAGAAACCAAAAACCGGCCATCAGACATGTGGCCTGCTCACAACGCTGAGACAATGCTGTTTCATTTGATAATCCTAACTTAAAATATTGCTGCATTATAGTTTTTATTTTTCACTATATGGATCAAATTGTCTAAATTGAGGGACGTGAGCTTCTACGGAATGATATTGAAGAATAATCACTTTTGGCACATGATATTGTGTAACGCGATAGCTCTTTACCGAAATGTGAACAAAACTTGCTGCCTCCATGTTCAAGGTTGACGAATATTTTAACCTTTCAGAGCCTAGCGGTTCCTTTACGTACCGCCAGATTTAACATTCAAAAATTTCACATGTTGTTTGCTTTGCCTTGAGTGTTTTTGTGCGAATCTAGGAACAGACAGGACATTATTTCCCTATACATCATTAACTAATTGCTTTTTATAACTGTGGTGGAAAATGTTTACTGTGCCGTACGGACTGATTCCTTATATAAAGCAGATTAAGTTTTGTCTTCAAAAGGTTAAACTGAAGATGGAGTCAGCAGGTTTAACAGAAACATTGTTACAAATTACCAAATTGTTTTAGAAAAGCCCACATCACCCAATACAATCTTCCTATATGACTTCGCATTAATGCGCCTCGAATCATTTGATCATGGATTCATAGCTAAGCCCACCCATATCTAGGGAAAATAAATATTTCCTAAACAGAGAATAAACTGAAGAATGAAAGGCCAACTTGATGTCACTTGCTATTTCATTTCACTTCTTATGTGCTCAACATGTTTCGGACATTAATGTACCCATCATCAGGACCTTGCGACTGTGCTGTTGAATTACCACATCGGTCGTTTTGTTCTTGGTTCGTTGTGTGTTGGCTCAAGCCTGCAACACGGAAACTACTCAAACCCAGCCGCACCAAATCTCCAACATACAACGAACCAAGAACAAAACGACCGATGTGGTAATTCAACAGAATAGTCGCAAGCTCCTGATGATGGGTTAATGTCCGAAACATGTTGAGTACATAAGAAGTGAAATAAAATAGCAAGTGACATCAAGTTGGTCTTTTATTCTTCAACTATTACAAAGATGCACGGTCAAATAAACATAAGATTCACAGAATAAACTATTTACAACTTACGTCACTTATGTCCCGAAGCTTTAAATTGATTTCTCCGACACGTAATGCCACGGCCCCCTGAACCCATGGCCGCTCGCTTTCACTCTTCCGTCTACAGAAGGCTCTGGTTCGTCTGCGGAACATTAATCTGCCCCGACGGCTGATACTTTACTTGCAAATTCAAAAGAATCTTTAAGCGAACGTTTCAATTCCTGCGGACAGAAAAAAAAGGAAAACTCCGGTTGCTACAGGTTCAGAAAGTTCCGAGTTTTAAGTAGAGTTCCTCAACGATTTGTATGCATTCCTTTCGTCGATAATCATTCTGACGGTACAATCAGTGTCACAGAAATGTTCCACAATTTTATCATTGAAAACGGAAGAAGGTAGCAAGTTTATTTCTAAAGTTCAACGACTTAAATCAAAAGTTAAACTTTTAACAGTCTGAGCACTTAATTAAGTCTAAAAGTAAGTCCACAATGACAGAAGTATGGGAAAGTCCAGAAGAGTATATGAAATATCGGTCAGAATTTTATTAGATATTTTATAATATATGAATAGTCTACAAAGCATCGCCCTTCTGGTTTCTTTCCTTTCTTATTGACCCCAGATGTTAAATTAGTCAACGCTTGCCACACAAACACTGTGAATTTGAAAACATGTTAAAATATATAAACGTATGTTAGCAACAGATTTACCATCGATCGTTATCGAGATTTATAATCGATTTTTCTTTACGTTCGATACTCTTTCTTCAGAATCAGCTGATACCTCATACAGAACTCAGTCTCTCTGCTCTAAAGACAATCACAACCACACACTATGAAAGTACGTAAGTCTTCATGTACGTCATCTGTTATTTTAGTCACACTTCAAAAAAACTCGAAATGTTGCGACAAATTTTAGCAAAACATTACAAATATCATACGCAATGCAACTCTGTCCGGCGGGGGTCTTCCTAGAACATGCGGCTAAACAGACAGACATACAAACATGACGCAACCAATAGTTGTTCTTCGAAATTTTTAAGCGAAATATCGTCATCGCCGAAGTTTCGGAGTTAGGTGTGTCTGCTTCTTCAAGGCATAAATCTTCACATGTGTACCAGACAGTTCGTCGTCTAATGCCAAAAGGCAATAACCTTCACAGACACGAAACCTCAAACGTCAGCGTTAATTATGATAAGTTTCAATTGCTACCAAATAGCTTACAGTACGCATGGAATTCTCCACGTAATTTGCCATTCAGTCATACAGGGAGGGTAGATGTATAGCTCTACCCTTTCTTTAACCTCGTCGCTACATGTGTGTGGGTGTTCAACGCCACGCCCCTGTCGCTCTGCCCCTGGGAGACGCGGTGTCTATCGTAAAGGAGGCTGGGTGGTCCCCAGGGGGCAGTCTGATGTTCTACGGAAAAGAGAAAATTTCTCCCCCCCCCCCTCTCCAAATGAATTTGGAAACACAAGACCGATCTAAATATACCGACCCCTTGCTAGTTGCAGGAAAAATGGGAAATATGCTGAAGATCTGTACTGAATGTTGCCGTTCTGTCTGTTGCTGCCTTCACACAATCACACACATTTATTACGGTGGTGAAAGCACCGAGAAATTTCACCTCTGGCACCGCCACCGAACGTGGTCCTCCTCTTTAATGCTCCTGATGCTTTCTTTTCACGCTAAAGTTGCAAGATTTCTCACGCTACTCCTCCACCCCGCCACGCAAATTCCCACCGCCCGCTCTCTCTTCCCTGAGGCATTCTTAGCGACTGCTTGACTTGGTTCTCACGTCTGCAGATCCCTCTGTCTGCCCACGGCCATCCACAGTCTGCGAAAGTCTCAGCCCAACAATTTTACAGGCTGCCGTTGCGCAGAGCTGAGAATCTTGCCACCTTTATGTGCCGAATGTCCAGGAATTCTAGAAGCCTCAACCTCCTGGAGTAGGGTTCCAGGCCTTTAGTGGGATAGCTTTACCATTGTGCTATTTCTATAAATTGCCATCTGCTTGTAGACTTGGCATATATAAGCAATAATTTATTATTATTATTATTATTATTATTACGATGCTAAACTATCATTTTAGTAAATGAGAACTGAACTGAATTGTTAATTCAGTGTCATACATCGAGTTCTGATATGTAAGACAACAAAGAAACACTCGTTTACTATCTACACAACCTTATTGATTTTAATTTTAATTTTTTTTTTTTGTAGAACAACGGCCCAAAACATGCATCGTCCATATCATTTTTGAGACTTCTAGATCACACACAGAAACACACACACACACAAACACGTACACACAAGCACACACACTGTAGGACTACTCTGGAAGTGTGATCGGCTAGTCATAGGGGCCGCTACTCACAAAACATAAAACAAACACAAGGGAGAAACATGACGTGAGCGGGATTCGAAACCCCGATCCAAGCAATTGAGTGGCTGCAGAATTAATGTTCATTAGCCATATTCATAAGACAAGATGTTTCTACCAATCATGGAGAAATTCAGGCCATCCGTTACCATATAAAGTATAAACACTACTACAGCATTAAAATATGCATGGACCACACTGAGACAATAGTACTAAAATTTACGTATATATTTATTTTTATATGGCGCTGCGACCCAACGACAGCAATGGCCTCCTCCGTCTTGAGGTTTCTAGATCACACACAACGACGCACCACATTCTGTAGGACTCCTGTAGATCAGTAATCAGCCCGACGCACAGATCTCTACCTGACGACACACAACACTCCAAACATGAAAACAGATATGTCCGGGCGGGATCCGAACCCACAATCCCATCAGGCGAGCGACCGCAGACTCACGCCTTAGACCGCGTGGCACTGAGATCGGCTGAGATTTAAGTAGTTACTGCCGTAGGAACAGAGTGACATGCAGCTTGTGCAACATGCTTGTTGCCTAACGTTAATATCAATAAGGTTGAGTTGACGGTAAACATATTTTCATAAATAAACATCATTATCAAAAATCAGGAAAATTTTCAAACAAATTCGTCTATACACAGTATCAATAAAGACATAAGAACCATATTAATTGACCAAATACCAACCTACCTTACTTTCAAACAAATATGTTTTATACCGTCATCAGAATTTTTAACATTATCTGATAATCCTCAATAAAGACGAGGCAAAATTCAAAACCAGCCTGACGGAAATAATTAAATACAAACACATTTTACTCTGTACTTGAATTGTTTATGCGTAAATGTGATCTATGATACTGTTTAGTAAAATGTTTTCAGTATTTTACACTGTAAAATTTGTGTATATTTGCGTATTTATGGCTTTTTATATATCGCGCTGTCTTTGTGACACAATTATGGGTCCAGTGAATGTTTGTTGTTATGTATGTAATGCGAAAAATATATACGTTAATAACAATAATAAATTTCTAATCCAGTCAGCAGTGTCAGCGAAATGAAGTCGGTAAGGCATAGCCTTAACTTAAGGTGCGGGTGGAAGAGTTTCTTTGTGCTTGTTCCGTTTTTACATTCAAAAACACCTCTCTGTTGACATCAAGGGAAGAAAGAAACGGCTAGGCTTCTCATCTTCCCACTTCACGTTCTCTAGGAAGACTGCTTTGTCTGGAATCCCAAAAATGCCGAATATTTTAAATCAATTTCAAAATAAAAGAACAATGACTGAGGAGTACCAGGAATAAAGAGATAAAATACATCAGGGGCGAATATCGTCAACAGTATGTTGCACGGCTCGGAACAACAAAATTTCAAATATTTGACTGGAAGACTATACGCCTTATTGCTCCTCGTGGTGGGCTTATGTCCCAGGAGTGTGGCCTCCCCAGTCAAGTGCCACGTGCTTGTCCTTCAGACATGAACATACAGATCGATTTCAAAGTGTTCTGCTAGCAGCAAAAGCAGAAATCCCGACGACCGACCGTCATCAGACTTGTGAGTCTCAGAACTGCGTAACCCAAAACATTGACCTAAGTTTCTTCTCACGATTTTTTGTTTGTTTTTAATTTCTTTTCAACATTATCAGTATCTCACATTGGATAACACCTAATGATAGGAAGAAAGGTGAACAGTGTCTTAGAAATGACGTGGAATGAAACGGCCTAGATCTGATCAAATTCTGTCCAGAAATTCGCCTGAATGGACTTACTAAAACCATATAGACATCAGTCAGATTACATGAGGTTTGATGTTCTCGCAGTGGTGTTTCTGAAGACTCGAGTCGTCTGAGATGTGACTTTTGTAGACTGTTATATATTTTCAGACGTTTCGGAGAATTGTAAAGCCTTCTCCTTCGGTACTGTCTGACCCCGTATATGAATCCTTCACACTCCAAGGGAGTTGAACTTGCAGCCAAATTATTTTTTGTGGCAAGCAATGGTCAAAACCGGTACCTCTCGAAAATGAGTCCAAAGCGTTAACGCTCCACTCCCTTCCTCTTATTGAATTGTACATAAACGTGTGTAATGTCGAAGTCAATAAGAAAAGTGAATATGAAATACTGCAAATAAATATGTGAAATTAGAAGCAGTAAATCGAGTGTCATTAATGAATTCAGACCGCCACAGAAAGGGATCTTAATGCAGTTACATCTTCCTCCCACCCTCACAAATTAACCCCTTCATATTAAACATCATGTATTTTACTATATTATCATATATTTCAAAAAGAAGTGTTATATCCTTAGTTTTAAAAATTATAGAAGGATTTCCTATAAAATATTGGATGATAAATATTGTAAATCTTGTGACAGAGCAAATTTTAAGGCAAAATTTAAAAAACAATTATGAATATAGCTTTCTTTTAACGTGTCCCTGAGCACCACAGATTGTCACCGGGCGTTTCGGAGTATGCTGGCTTTCTACCCAGCAAAGCTGCCGTGCTCAGAGAAATGTTACAAAATTCTTAACCAACACACAGTGCCTGACGCCAGTGGACACTGTCAACGAGTAATATTGGTAAGATGTTATATTGTAAGCCTGAGTATATTTAGGTGGGGGGTTTAAAGGAATTGTGATTGTATAAATAACAAGGGTTTTGTTGTTCCATTGGCGGTTTTAACGGATGTGACGCCGCGTAGTTTGGTAAGTAGGGCCCAAAAACTTTTCGCAGACCCCCATAACTTCCGTATTCAGGACAGACACATGGGTAGACGTTGTGTATGTTAATTAGCTGTAAGAATAAATAACATTTTGAGATAATCAACTTATTCTCCAATTTAACCCTTCTAGTGCAAATTGCGTCTAAATAACACCGAAAATCCATTTTCTAACTCACATGACTATCCCTTTGACGGTGTTAAAGGAAAAAAATTCTCTCCACCATGAGAATTGTAAATGTACACATGATTGCATCCTAGGGGCAAAATGCGGAATTTATTAATATTTCACTATGTGACGCGTACGGTAGGCACCAGCGTATAAGGGTTAAGAATACACGCTAACGAACTCCGTTTTTTCCACAAAAAGACAAACGACTTCTTGGACAGCTAGGTAGTTATTGGCTGTACATAAAAAGGCCTGGTCTGTGGGGTTGGTTAGATTAACTAAATATGAAAAAGAGAGACAATTCACGCATAAAGATAAAATTAAGGCTCGTTCTTGCAATCATTGTGTAACTGGAAAGGCAATAAGCACTACATATTCTCAGTGTGTGTTTGTAGCCTTAGGTATCCATCATGCAATGTGCATTCGCCATATTGTCATCTGTGGCCTGCCCAGCTGTACAGTATTTTCCACACTGTCTCATAAACCGCAAGATTTCCAAAAAAAATATTGAACGCAAAATATGCTTTATTTTCTGTAAGTATTTTGTCTGAAACACTTTTCATTTCAAGATGACCTGAGCGAGATACGATCAAAAATGTACGTATGTCTTCATGTACAGTACCCGCTATTCTTGTCATATTTCAATAGTAGATAAACCTCCTGATCATTTTTCGGAAAAGAGATCAAATTTCATGAAAATCCGTCTAGTGAGAGCTGAGTTTTCCCAAGAGGAAGGACAATCGGACAGGCAGACGGACATGACGAAGCTAATAGTCGCTTTTCACAATTTTGCGGAAAACTAAAATTGGGCATTCAACATGACAAAACTATACTTCGTAACGATATCTGGCGGATAGTAAAGACAAGTACCTAATTTCATTCCGCTCCGTCGTAACTCGGAGAAGCAGTACCGGACAATTACACTGAAATCCGATGGGAGCAATGCCACGTGCAATTCGCCCAAAGGGTGCGGAGAACCGCTTAGTTATGCTGCTGTACCTCACAGCTGAAACGGCATCTTAATGCGAATATTACACACGGTTCAAGGACGCGTCTAATTCAAATCTAATGTAACGCGATGGGGTATAACGTTGACAACACTCAATTGCTCACGTGGCTATCTCGGCCATATTGTATCTGACGTCACTGAGTATTCTGTGTTGAATGCCACTCCATGCTGAAGAGAAGTCTCTTGACAATTACGTCAGGAGAGCGCCGTGCCTAAGTGTCAAAAAATAACTTTTTTTTACATATCAGACGTTCGTTACAGTAATCACAAGAGCCTATCAATGCGGCCGAAATGAATAAGTCAATGAAAAATTATAGTGAAACCATCGGTATTCGAAAGCGCTACCTTCCGACTTGGGGCACGGTGTCTCAACGGATTGCGTTGTCGCGTGCTTCTACGTGAATTCTACTTGGTACTTATTTATTGCATCGTATGAACAATGCAGACTCAATAAATGTAGTTTGCAAAGCAATCATCATACCACCGTGAGAAAATGGTGTGTCTTCCTGGGAATTGTTGGTAAGGCCTATGTAATTTTATGGAAATTTAAACTAAATTTTACACTACACAAAATATCTGGTTTCTTATGGCTGTTTCAAGATAACATTCAGTACTGTATGATTATGTAACTACCCTGTTATCATATATTAGATCTTTGACAATTGCCACATTTGAGTACGGCAAATTTTGTAGTGAGACAGAGAGTGTAATACGTGACTTAGTGCTGAACAGAAAGGAAACTTTCTTAAAGAATATGAATTTTCTTTACAGTACCAGGAGCTGGGGGGTATGCGGTGGCGAAGTTGGTTGAGGCAGCCCGTTACAAGTCGGAAGGTATCGAGTACAATTCCCGATCCTGTCATGTGAATTTTTCATTGACATAAGCCTTCCGGCCCTGGGGTCGATTCAGAATCTGATAGAAGTGACTACCAGAAATATTTCTTGGGAATGGGGGTAAAGGCGGCGGGTGCGTAGGGCTTCATGTGCCGATTGTCTTGAAATCTGGGTGCCTCGAACTCCTGGAACCCTCAGGGCCCCTTCAGTACTGTAATGGATTTGCTTAACCTTTACTGGGAGCTGGGACAGTATAGCGATTGGTGTAGCAGTTGAACGACCAAGATTACTGGGTTCGAATCCTGGCTGCCACGAATCTTTTCTCCTCCAAAACACCAAAACTACTGTTAGGCTCAAATCATCCTCTATTCTATATGTAAAGGCTTCTCTTGGGCTAAGCGTAAAGCGGTTGGTGGAGGGTAATGTTGAACTTTCAATTCCATCTAGGGTCGATGTAAAGAATGAATAGAGCTGTACATGTTCACCCATATATTTTATAGTTTGGTGCATAATTAGGTACAGAGTACAACAAAAAAAACAAACTTTGATTAAAATTACACAAATAAAAATAAATACAGAAATAAAACACATGAACAACAAACTCGAACCTCAGCTTAAAATACCAAGTTTTTTTCTCTCGAATAATTCTGAAGCTTTTTAGATACAAACAGAAATTTCCGCTTTGATTAATTAAAACAATACCCAATATTGTCTTCATAATAAAACGAAGGCCAGCCACACAAACAAAAGAAGGAAATAATTAAGCACATTAATTCTACATGACCGCTACTCAACTATGCGACATTCAAAGTTGCATTGTTTGTATCTCTCATGTGGGAGACCGGAAGACAACCTGTGCGGGTTAAACTCTGTGCCGCTAATTCTACCAGAATGACGGGCAGTGATATAATTCCCTCTATATGAAGTAGCTGTGCATTCCGTCGAATCGTCATTTTTGTCACGCAGCTACGTTTTTCGGCAGTTTTAAGCAACATAACACAATCAACGTTTTTCTATAAATACAGACTATAATTCTTTGGTTAAACTTTCAACGTGTAGCCATTTCCGTGTGAATAAATTCTGACGTCATTGAAATATACATATATATATTATTTCTTAGAATATCTCAGCTGTGGTTTACACAAAACCCTGACAACAAATTCAAAGAAAATATTTCAATTTGTGTTTAATAACTGCGTTTTCAACATCAATAAACACTGAATACGAGTCATAGACAGGTTATATTCAGCTTACCGTCAATTCATCATTATCAGTTTTTAGTCGAATTCACAACACAATTGCCAAAGTCGACTATTAGCTTCATAATGTTAATTTATCCGTCTCAGTGGAATAATTCGGCTCACAATGGAAGGATTTTCCTGGAACTGTATATTAGATATTTGTAATGAAACCTGTAGAAAAAGTCGAGTTTCGTTGGATCTGACAAACAACACGCACTGCAGGTGCAAAACTGTTCTTCGCTAGTGTAACTGACTGTGTTCTCTGTGAGGTAGCGCCTGAGGCCGAAGTAACAACTGACGGTTTAAAAGTAGCAACTGAGACAATGTTTTCCGTGAGAAACGAACAGAAATCGAAGAAGATTTTAAGATCTAATCATAACTTTCACTGATGATGTATTTAAATTTGTTTTGGGGGGGGATGGGGGGAAGTACAGAGACAACAAAGAGATAGTGCACCTGAAGTGCTATATTTTGTGGATCTTCCTAGGCGTTGTTACTGATGGTTCATAGGAAAGACATAAATATACTGTTTGAGAATACATTTGGTTCTTGAATAATATATTAAGAAAGCTGGTCCAATTCAGTAAAAGCTATGCGCTTTTGGGTGTCTTTTTAATTTTAATTTCTTTGTGTTTTTGAAGACTGTAATATTTATAATTGGGTACAGCTACTTAAAATGAAATACAAAATTTCAGACTGTTTAAATATTTGTGTTACTAGACGCACAACAAAAGTTCAAATTTCTTGCTGACACACAACGTTGCTTTGTCCCTTCTGCAGCTAAATTAAACTCTTTCTTGTACTTTACTTCTGTATAACTCACGCCCAGCAGTTCAATTAAATAACACATTTTAAGTACATTCCATGTATACTGATAATTTAATGTTTTATCACAATACCAACATATGCACAAATAAGTGGTGTAAAATTAATATTAAAATTACTGCTACATGTTTCGGTATTAATACGCCGTCTTCAGGGGGTTTACAAGTTGTGTTAGCTAAAGTTACGAATTGTTAATACGATAAAATACAATATAGTTGTGTGTTGTAATGATAAAATGTTGGTAAATGTGGCTGCATATGTAATTCATGGTTAGGTGTGTGTGTGTGTGTGTGTGTGTGTGTGTGTGTGTGTGTGTGTGTGTGTGTGTGGGTGTGTGTGTGGGTGTGTGTGGGTGTGGG
>Ga0123352_10015794_pt1 | contig 12022 bp, 4 predicted proteins | sample TergutLab28metaG_FD_89700 | JGI IMG/M metagenome (GOLD analysis project Ga0123352, IMG submission 89700) | Labiotermes labralis P1 segment gut microbial communities from Petit-Saut dam, French Guiana - Lab288 P1 | ecosystem: Host-associated > Arthropoda: Insects > Digestive system > Gut ...
ACGAAACACAGAACGCACATCCATAACAGGGCACTCTTGGCAACACAACACAACACGGCATGCTGCCACAAAACCAACTGGAATAGTGAAATTAATATGACTTTTAATAGTGTAACTTTAGCATGGGCGATATAGCTCCCTGATGATGGTCCTAGGACCGAAACATGTCGGAGCGTTTTTAATATTTTAATGTTTTAATGTGTAAATTTTATAAATTTATATAAGTGCAGTGGTTGGTAAAATAATAGAATGCATTTTGATGTTAGCCCCACATCTACTCCTGGATGTTCTAAGTGGTCTCTTTCACTAGGGTCGTCAAACCAAACACTCAATGAATTCTTCATAGCTCTCAAGCTTGATCCGTGCCAAACGTGTATTATCCTCCTGTTCCTTCTTCCTTGTCATTTCCAGTTATACCTCAGCACCCTGCCTTTTTTTCCATGTCTCGAGACCTCCTAGTGGGCCAGAGCTTTCCCATTATCGAGGTGTCACGATCACACAGACACACCACACTTCGTTGGACTCCTCTGGACGAGTGATCAGCCCAAAGCAGAGATCTCTACCTGACAACACGCAACACTCACAGACACACAGATATTCATGCTACCAACGGAATTCGAACTCCCATTCCCGGTACGCGAGCGGCCGCAGACCCACGCCTTAGACCGCTCGACCACTAGGATCGCACCCTGTCCTTAGAGACAACAAATCTATACGCTGAGTAACCAAGTTTCACACTTATACCAAACAACATATTAAAATAAAGTTTATAGTATGCATTTGAATATTATGTTATCGGAATTTCGTCTGCTCATAATTTCTTCGTGAAAATGTTCCAAATAATTTAAATTCGACACATTTTGAAAGGATGTATTACAACTGCTAATTTAGACGTGCATTAAGCTGTTGTTCTTGTGACGTTTGCATCATATGGTTACGTGAACAAACCGACTATAACACCGCGAATGTAAATGCTGTTATGTCTGCTATATAATAATTAGTATTTTTGACTACTGTGGAAAAAGTCCTTCCTTGTATATACAATGTTTTACATTTTGCATTCCACTTTCACGTTCCGTGTGATGTGTGTCTGGTTTGCGAACCCCTGCCTTTCGTTCCAGAATCCGTGTTGCTTCAGATTGTCCTGGTGCCAGTGCTTTCCATACCTCAGCCTCCGCGATTCTATTTTCGGATAATCTGGAATAAACCGTCGTGATGTTCCATCTGTCCTCTTATAAAGCGACTTGGCTTGTCTTCGCCAGTCTTCACCTGCCTCTCTACAAGAGAGCATCACTTAGGAGTGGCAGTGTGCTTCGTTTGTAGTAGTAGCGCCGTTTGATAGCATTGTTGTAACGTGGCAACGTGTCTTGTGTCTTTTGTGGGCGAAGGTTATGCGTTGTGCGTGCGGCGAAAGCTGTAAACAAACGCCATCTCCATTAAATCAAACAGGAACGATACACACAAGAAGAAATATTGCTTATAAACGCGATTTCAACTCAATTTAAGTGTTTATGTTCTGCATAAATTCTCTAATTCTCACTAATTGCGCGTTAATTTGGCGTGACCATGTATAAAGAGGCCATGTCTGGAAATAACACTTCCGCTACCTTGTATGTATGTGTGTGCATACATATATTACATACATACATGCATGCATTCATACATATATACATACATACATACATACGTACACACGCATACATACATATCTACATACATTCACACGCGTATACGTAAAAAAGTGAATTCTTTGTCTTACGCTGTTCCGATTTACAGGGGTCTATAGCTACGCGGATACAGGTGTACGTTATTTTTATTTGAAAGGTGCAGTCATTTAACTTATATGTAGGCACATACGCACATACATAAATTAAACATGTGTCTCCTCTTTCATACGAATGTACACAAAACTACTGTCCAGTTACTGCGTACACTTGCCTGTGTGTATGACAAGAATCGTGGATGTTGAGGTTTTGGACGGCAGGAAAACTTAATTAGATGCGTAAAATTTAATTACTTAATTTGAACCTTATTACTTCCTTAAAATTGTGGTTGCTCTATGCATTATGTAGTGTCAGGACAAGCAATAGCATTGCAGGCGAAGAACAGGCTCCTGTGCTTGTAATAATAAAATTTGCCACTAGAGTAAATTTCGGGATATAACAACCATTATTCCTTAAGTCGGCCACCGATTCAGTGTGCAGATCATAAAAGTCTTCATATTCTACAAATTTTACGTGAAGAAAAATTTTTTCTACTAAGATGATCTGTCTGCCTGATAGTTTGTTCGAAAGTTGGCAACAGTGCAGGCCTACTTTGTTAAGTCACGTACGCCTTCACATGCAAGTAGCCAAGCACGCCTTTTGCAGAATATTTACGTGTGTGTATGAGTGTCACAAAATGTTGTGGTCTAAGTGTAACGAACAAAAATCCTGTATATTTTCGTCCGTGTTAGATCTGTTGTACGGATACAATTGTTGCTTACTGAGCAGTGTGTTTTAAAACAGTGAGACTTTCCAAACACAACCACCTACCTTCGTGATGGTTACATTCGCCCTTTTGTTCACGGAAAATATTATGACGGCTCCTTTAGTGACTGCAACGAATTATGACTTAAACAGAGTTTAGCAATTTAGCTAAAAATATACCGCGTGGCTCTGATTCCCGGGGACATGCACTTTGCGTTGTGCATTCTAAGGCTTTCACGCTCCCGACGGTTTCAGTCGATTTACCATTTGTGATGGAGAATAGTATCTTATCTGGTTATCCGCGTTCTTATGCATTTCTCTATCCGTTTAAGTTTAGATTTGCTTTTACATGTCTTCCCTTGTGTTAAATGAGCTCCATCAGCAAATCCAGGCGCTGCCTTATCGTAACGACACGAAAGCAGAGCTGTCAATCAGTTTCTGTTAAGAATAACTACTACTACTACTACTACTACTACTACTACTACTACTACAACTACCACTACCACTACTACTACTACAACAACTACCACTACCACTACCACTACTACTACTACTACTACTACTACTACTGCTACTGCTACTGCTGCCACGACTACTGTTGCTGCTACTGCTACTACTACTACTAATGTTACTTCTAGTATTTATTGTACTAGTAATAATATCAGAGGGGCAATGGAAGCAAAAACTTACTTGTGACACTTAAATTTCGAGTATAATTTTACATTGTGATCTGAGGTTCCCGTAGCGTTCTTACTGAAGATTCCGAGGCCAGATAGAATTGCTCGTGTTGAACGAGTCGTCGTCAAGGAAGTAACGTATTAGTTGGACAGATAAATTGGGACAGTAAGCAACAAATTACGTCTTTTTGGGCCGGTGGAGTTCTCAGTGCCGTTAGATATAATAGATAAAGCTTTCCCTGATCATGCCATGAAGTTATATGGATGGAGTGGAGGAATAGCTACACTTACTCTTAACCTTGGCACTGGATGGAAGTGATCTGTGAACTTCACGACCCTTTGGCTTTAACCCTGGCGAAGAGCCACAGTGCCCATTGAATAGGAGGCTGGGTGGGTCCCAGAGACAGTGAACGTTTTGGAGAACAGAAAAATCTCTTGCCTCTAACGAGATACGAACCCCAGACCGTTGAGCCCAAGCCTCGCCGCTGTGTCAACTACGTTTCGCTTTTACATGTTTAAATATTTGGGGGTGCCTATTGAGGCCAAGCCAACACACTAACTTGCAGTTTCATCGTCCGATTGGAGGTGACTGAGGCAATTACCTAGGGAGCAGGAGCGGTGTGTTGTGCTTGATGTGGCGCTTATAGTTTGCCTACAACCAACGGTAAAGAAGGTGCTGAAATCGTGCTGAATTGAACTAAAGCAGGGGTCTAGTGTTTGGTTTGTGTAATATAACACGAGGTGACACAGTTACTGGTCGCGTTAATTAGTTCCGTTCGTAGAATGTTAACGGTCTGCAACAGGTGTGGGCAGCTGTTTTGGCAAGAGCACCATCCTGGTGTTGGTGAGATCGCTCGATCCATATATCGATATCCATATTGATTTAGATTGCGTATGCTCATTATACGTATGTAGTATATATATATATATATATATATATATATATAATTTTTACATACAGGAAATAAGTATGTTTTGTTGCAGTCCTCTTATATTGCCACGAGTCGGTTTGTGGCACTATTGCTGGGCCGACATATGTTCTGCTAGATGTGTCTGAACTGAGTTGTAGCAGCGAGGCCCGTGCTTCCGATGGAGATCGATTCCTCCTTCACGTAGTTCACCATTTCTCAGGGACTGCCTGCTTGAAGTATCTTTATCACCGTGAATTATGTAGTGAGGTATAAAAATAAGTGACCACTTAACCTTGAATTGGACGGTCGATCATAGTAGAGCAGCCGTCATGGCAAACGAGCCATGTGAGGATCCAACAATCCATCTCGAGCAACAGACCGATGTGTAAAGGTAAAACTCATTTCTTGGACAAGACGTTTGTTCTGTATTAAGCACTAAAGAGATAAGCATTACAATACATTACTTGTTAGTATTATTGCCATTAAAACTGAATACAACCATCTATTATAATTTAATTTTTAGAATATATTATATTTTAAGAATGGAAGAACGCCATTGAGAAGCTTGCCGCTGTTGTTTGTAACTGATAATTTTTAGTAAATATAGAAGATTACATTCTACAAAATTATTGTTGAAATTCAGTTGTACTAATTGTTATTAGAACTTACTAAGAGCTATTGGCTTCACAAGCACTGCACTGCAATCGTACGTACGTATATGACTGACAGAATCACCTAAGTATTATTAGAGCATACCTAAAACTAAAATAGTAGGGGAATGTTAGAGTTTACAACTCTGTATTTTTCTTGCATCTCCCACTGTGAATGTTGTAAAGTTTTCAAAGTGGCATGTGCCAATGTCATATGCATGAGTTCTGTTGTAACTTTAACAGTTTTTTGAACTTAGCTGTGCGTATGAACACTGCAAAATTGTCTTTCATTTTGATAGATGAGCCTAAGTTTAGTGTGTCAGAAAACACTCGCGGGCCACTGGTTGCTTGTTACTGGTCTGAATATTGAAATTAAATGGTTCGCTATTTCTTTGCATGCCAGCTAAGTAACATATGAGTTTCCTTCCCACAGTAATTTTGTCTGACATTTCTGCCGGCATTTTGCGCACACACGCACGCGCACACACACACACACACACATATGCGTACACGCACAAATTGAGTGCCTGCTTTGACTGATAGGAGCAAACCGAGACAAAAAATTGAATTCTCTGGCATAGGTTGCCCGCTGTAACCTCAAATTATCATGCACGAAGGACTCATTGTTGTGGTTCTGCTATTGGGTTCAAGTCAGTTTCTGCATGGATGCCACGTTAATTACAAATCCTCGAAATTCTGCGTGCGGCCGACGGGAAATGTCAGACACGCCTTCTTAGTGACTGTGGAGTGCTTAAAAGTTTTATTTGTTGCCGTTCTGTTAGACCAAGATGCGGAACAGTGCGTCTCATTGTACATTGAATAAGATGGGAGTTGCTGCAGAAGAATCATCTGCTTGTCCTGTTCGGAACACTCAAAAAAATTGGAAAACGTTGAATGGAAATTTTACCGGCACACTACGTAACAACAGTGCGCTGTAAGAGTTACAGACCGTCTAAAAGTAACGCGTTTCTGCTTTCGTAAAGTCGTTGGAATGTCGGATGCATAAAGTAAAACGTGAGTCACTGTGAGCCAGTTTGCTTTACATTTATTTTCTTCGGCGTTCATTAAATCGGTTAAACCTATTTGGCCGAAAGGTTGTTTTACTGAAGGCTGTTACAGAATCTTCTAACATAATCTTCTAAATAAAACCAACTTGGTGCACAACTTATTCTTGGTATATTTATATTTATCAATCTCTACATGTTTCGGGCGACTATGGGCCCATCATCAGGAGAAATAACTGTGTTTCTGCGACACTTGGTACTTATTATTCTGTGTGGATGGCTGTCTGGTATGCAGGAGCATATGCTCCTGCATACCAGACAGCCATCCACACAGAATAATAAGTACCAAGTGTCGCAGAAACACAGTTATTTCTCCTGATGATGGGCCCATAGTCGCCCGAAACATGTAGAGATTGATAAATATAAATATACCAAGAATAAGTTGTGCACCAAGTTGGTTTTATTTAGAAGATTATGTTAGAAGATTCTGTAACAGCCTTCAGTAAAACAACCTTTCGGCCAAATAGGTTTAACCGATTTAATGAACGCCGAAGAAAATAAATGTAAAGCAAACTGGCTCACAGTGACTCACGTTTTACTTTATGCATCCGACATTCCAACGACTTTACGAAAGCAGAAACGCGTTACTTTTAGACGGTCTGTAACTCTTACAGCGCACTGTTGTTACGTAGTGTGCCGGTAAAATTTCCATTCAACGTTTTCCAATTTTTTTGAGTGTTCCGAACAGGACAAGCAGATGATTCTTCTGCAGCAACTCCCATCTTATTCAATGTACAATGAGACGCACTGTTCCGCATCTTGGTCTAACAGAACGGCAACAAATAAAACTTTTAAGCACTCCACAGTCACTAAGAAGGCGTGTCTGACATTTCCCGTCGGCCGCACGCAGAATTTCGAGGATTTGTAATTAACGTGGCATCCATGCAGAAACTGACTTGAACCCAATAGCAGAACCACAACAATGAGTCCTTCGTGCATGATAATTTGAGGTTACAGCGGGCAACCTATGCCAGAGAATTCAATTTTTTGTCTCGGTTTGCTCCTATCAGTCAAAGCAGGCACTCAATTTGTGCGTGTACGCATATGTGTGTGTGTGTGTGTGTGCGCGTGCGTGTGTGCGCAAAATGCCGGCAGAAATGTCAGACAAAATTACTGTGGGAAGGAAACTCATATGTTACTTAGCTGGCATGCAAAGAAATAGCGAACCATTTAATTTCAATATTCAGACCAGTAACAAGCAACCAGTGGCCCGCGAGTGTTTTCTGACACACTAAACTTAGGCTCATCTATCAAAATGAAAGACAATTTTGCAGTGTTCATACGCACAGCTAAGTTCAAAAAACTGTTAAAGTTACAACAGAACTCATGCATATGACATTGGCACATGCCACTTTGAAAACTTTACAACATTCACAGTGGGAGATGCAAGAAAAATACAGAGTTGTAAACTCTAACATTCCCCTACTATTTTAGTTTTAGGTATGCTCTAATAATACTTAGGTGATTCTGTCAGTCATATACGTACGTACGATTGCAGTGCAGTGCTTGTGAAGCCAATAGCTCTTAGTAAGTTCTAATAACAATTAGTACAACTGAATTTCAACAATAATTTTGTAGAATGTAATCTTCTATATTTACTAAAAATTATCAGTTACAAACAACAGCGGCAAGCTTCTCAATGGCGTTCTTCCATTCTTAAAATATAATATATTCTAAAAATTAAATTATAATAGATGGTTGTATTCAGTTTTAATGGCAATAATACTAACAAGTAATGTATTGTAATGCTTATCTCTTTAGTGCTTAATACAGAACAAACGTCTTGTCCAAGAAATGAGTTTTACCTTTACACATCGGTCTGTTGCTCGAGATGGATTGTTGGATCCTCACATGGCTCGTTTGCCATGACGGCTGCTCTACTATGATCGACCGTCCAATTCAAGGTTAAGTGGTCACTTATTTTTATACCTCACTACATAATTCACGGTGATAAAGATACTTCAAGCAGGCAGTCCCTGAGAAATGGTGAACTACGTGAAGGAGGAATCGATCTCCATCGGAAGCACGGGCCTCGCTGCTACAACTCAGTTCAGACACATCTAGCAGAACATATGTCGGCCCAGCAATAGTGCCACAAACCGACTCGTGGCAATATAAGAGGACTGCAACAAAACATACTTATTTCCTGTATGTAAAAATTATATATATATATATATATATATATATATATACTACATACGTATAATGAGCATACGCAATCTAAATCAATATGGATATCGATATATGGATCGAGCGATCTCACCAACACCAGGATGGTGCTCTTGCCAAAACAGCTGCCCACACCTGTTGCAGACCGTTAACATTCTACGAACGGAACTAATTAACGCGACCAGTAACTGTGTCACCTCGTGTTATATTACACAAACCAAACACTAGACCCCTGCTTTAGTTCAATTCAGCACGATTTCAGCACCTTCTTTACCGTTGGTTGTAGGCAAACTATAAGCGCCACATCAAGCACAACACACCGCTCCTGCTCCCTAGGTAATTGCCTCAGTCACCTCCAATCGGACGATGAAACTGCAAGTTAGTGTGTTGGCTTGGCCTCAATAGGCACCCCCAAATATTTAAACATGTAAAAGCGAAACGTAGTTGACACAGCGGCGAGGCTTGGGCTCAACGGTCTGGGGTTCGTATCTCGTTAGAGGCAAGAGATTTTTCTGTTCTCCAAAACGTTCACTGTCTCTGGGACCCACCCAGCCTCCTATTCAATGGGCACTGTGGCTCTTCGCCAGGGTTAAAGCCAAAGGGTCGTGAAGTTCACAGATCACTTCCATCCAGTGCCAAGGTTAAGAGTAAGTGTAGCTATTCCTCCACTCCATCCATATAACTTCATGGCATGATCAGGGAAAGCTTTATCTATTATATCTAACGGCACTGAGAACTCCACCGGCCCAAAAAGACGTAATTTGTTGCTTACTGTCCCAATTTATCTGTCCAACTAATACGTTACTTCCTTGACGACGACTCGTTCAACACGAGCAATTCTATCTGGCCTCGGAATCTTCAGTAAGAACGCTACGGGAACCTCAGATCACAATGTAAAATTATACTCGAAATTTAAGTGTCACAAGTAAGTTTTTGCTTCCATTGCCCCTCTGATATTATTACTAGTACAATAAATACTAGAAGTAACATTAGTAGTAGTAGTAGCAGTAGCAGCAACAGTAGTCGTGGCAGCAGTAGCAGTAGCAGTAGTAGTAGTAGTAGTAGTAGTAGTAGTGGTAGTGGTAGTGGTAGTTGTTGTAGTAGTAGTAGTGGTAGTGGTAGTTGTAGTAGTAGTAGTAGTAGTAGTAGTAGTAGTAGTAGTAGTTATTCTTAACAGAAACTGATTGACAGCTCTGCTTTCGTGTCGTTACGATAAGGCAGCGCCTGGATTTGCTGATGGAGCTCATTTAACACAAGGGAAGACATGTAAAAGCAAATCTAAACTTAAACGGATAGAGAAATGCATAAGAACGCGGATAACCAGATAAGATACTATTCTCCATCACAAATGGTAAATCGACTGAAACCGTCGGGAGCGTGAAAGCCTTAGAATGCACAACGCAAAGTGCATGTCCCCGGGAATCAGAGCCACGCGGTATATTTTTAGCTAAATTGCTAAACTCTGTTTAAGTCATAATTCGTTGCAGTCACTAAAGGAGCCGTCATAATATTTTCCGTGAACAAAAGGGCGAATGTAACCATCACGAAGGTAGGTGGTTGTGTTTGGAAAGTCTCACTGTTTTAAAACACACTGCTCAGTAAGCAACAATTGTATCCGTACAACAGATCTAACACGGACGAAAATATACAGGATTTTTGTTCGTTACACTTAGACCACAACATTTTGTGACACTCATACACACACGTAAATATTCTGCAAAAGGCGTGCTTGGCTACTTGCATGTGAAGGCGTACGTGACTTAACAAAGTAGGCCTGCACTGTTGCCAACTTTCGAACAAACTATCAGGCAGACAGATCATCTTAGTAGAAAAAATTTTTCTTCACGTAAAATTTGTAGAATATGAAGACTTTTATGATCTGCACACTGAATCGGTGGCCGACTTAAGGAATAATGGTTGTTATATCCCGAAATTTACTCTAGTGGCAAATTTTATTATTACAAGCACAGGAGCCTGTTCTTCGCCTGCAATGCTATTGCTTGTCCTGACACTACATAATGCATAGAGCAACCACAATTTTAAGGAAGTAATAAGGTTCAAATTAAGTAATTAAATTTTACGCATCTAATTAAGTTTTCCTGCCGTCCAAAACCTCAACATCCACGATTCTTGTCATACACACAGGCAAGTGTACGCAGTAACTGGACAGTAGTTTTGTGTACATTCGTATGAAAGAGGAGACACATGTTTAATTTATGTATGTGCGTATGTGCCTACATATAAGTTAAATGACTGCACCTTTCAAATAAAAATAACGTACACCTGTATCCGCGTAGCTATAGACCCCTGTAAATCGGAACAGCGTAAGACAAAGAATTCACTTTTTTACGTATACGCGTGTGAATGTATGTAGATATGTATGTATGCGTGTGTACGTATGTATGTATGTATGTATATATGTATGAATGCATGCATGTATGTATGTAATATATGTATGCACACACATACATACAAGGTAGCGGAAGTGTTATTTCCAGACATGGCCTCTTTATACATGGTCACGCCAAATTAACGCGCAATTAGTGAGAATTAGAGAATTTATGCAGAACATAAACACTTAAATTGAGTTGAAATCGCGTTTATAAGCAATATTTCTTCTTGTGTGTATCGTTCCTGTTTGATTTAATGGAGATGGCGTTTGTTTACAGCTTTCGCCGCACGCACAACGCATAACCTTCGCCCACAAAAGACACAAGACACGTTGCCACGTTACAACAATGCTATCAAACGGCGCTACTACTACAAACGAAGCACACTGCCACTCCTAAGTGATGCTCTCTTGTAGAGAGGCAGGTGAAGACTGGCGAAGACAAGCCAAGTCGCTTTATAAGAGGACAGATGGAACATCACGACGGTTTATTCCAGATTATCCGAAAATAGAATCGCGGAGGCTGAGGTATGGAAAGCACTGGCACCAGGACAATCTGAAGCAACACGGATTCTGGAACGAAAGGCAGGGGTTCGCAAACCAGACACACATCACACGGAACGTGAAAGTGGAATGCAAAATGTAAAACATTGTATATACAAGGAAGGACTTTTTCCACAGTAGTCAAAAATACTAATTATTATATAGCAGACATAACAGCATTTACATTCGCGGTGTTATAGTCGGTTTGTTCACGTAACCATATGATGCAAACGTCACAAGAACAACAGCTTAATGCACGTCTAAATTAGCAGTTGTAATACATCCTTTCAAAATGTGTCGAATTTAAATTATTTGGAACATTTTCACGAAGAAATTATGAGCAGACGAAATTCCGATAACATAATATTCAAATGCATACTATAAACTTTATTTTAATATGTTGTTTGGTATAAGTGTGAAACTTGGTTACTCAGCGTATAGATTTGTTGTCTCTAAGGACAGGGTGCGATCCTAGTGGTCGAGCGGTCTAAGGCGTGGGTCTGCGGCCGCTCGCGTACCGGGAATGGGAGTTCGAATTCCGTTGGTAGCATGAATATCTGTGTGTCTGTGAGTGTTGCGTGTTGTCAGGTAGAGATCTCTGCTTTGGGCTGATCACTCGTCCAGAGGAGTCCAACGAAGTGTGGTGTGTCTGTGTGATCGTGACACCTCGATAATGGGAAAGCTCTGGCCCACTAGGAGGTCTCGAGACATGGAAAAAAAGGCAGGGTGCTGAGGTATAACTGGAAATGACAAGGAAGAAGGAACAGGAGGATAATACACGTTTGGCACGGATCAAGCTTGAGAGCTATGAAGAATTCATTGAGTGTTTGGTTTGACGACCCTAGTGAAAGAGACCACTTAGAACATCCAGGAGTAGATGTGGGGCTAACATCAAAATGCATTCTATTATTTTACCAACCACTGCACTTATATAAATTTATAAAATTTACACATTAAAACATTAAAATATTAAAAACGCTCCGACATGTTTCGGTCCTAGGACCATCATCAGGGAGCTATATCGCCCATGCTAAAGTTACACTATTAAAAGTCATATTAATTTCACTATTCCAGTTGGTTTTGTGGCAGCATGCCGTGTTGTGTTGTGTTGCCAAGAGTGCCCTGTTATGGATGTGCGTTCTGTGTTTCGT
>Ga0123352_10015795_pt1 | contig 12022 bp, 5 predicted proteins | sample TergutLab28metaG_FD_89700 | JGI IMG/M metagenome (GOLD analysis project Ga0123352, IMG submission 89700) | Labiotermes labralis P1 segment gut microbial communities from Petit-Saut dam, French Guiana - Lab288 P1 | ecosystem: Host-associated > Arthropoda: Insects > Digestive system > Gut ...
CCCAATTTGCCCCCCCCTCTTCCCCGCTCCCTGAAGACCTACAACCCTCTGCCCCCCCCCCCCCCCCAGCTACACCGTCATGTTGTTAATTTATACACTTGTGTCTAACTGATGCGGTAAAATACCTGGGAGACATTGATAATTTCGTAGAAGGGACTGCTGGATGTGTTGAAGCCGTAGTAAGCATTGATACTCAACGGACGGTTGTCTCCAAGCCATAACCGCAGGCTGATGTAGCATATGTGGCAACCGAAGAAGATTATCAGAATTCGCAGGGTTGCTGGCTTGATGAGTGGCAGAAGATTCGTCATTTTGAAACTGACATCAGGACGTGTTTTATTCTGCAAGTCTTCCCACGTGAAAGCTGCAGCAAGACGCATCACATGCTCTGTGGCCCTCGTCTGGAAACTAATCACATCAACATCGTTTAGGAAATCAAAGTAGGTGGCTATACCTAAACACAATCTGTGTGGCGGGGACCTTCCATGGCTAATGCTAAATTTGCTGAGCACACTGAGCATTGCTATTATCAAATATATAACAATGTTTGTGTTTTAAATTGCACGTGGAAGACTCTTCAATTGGTTGGGGACAATTTTTTAAAATTAAAAATTTATTTGTCACTATATGGCACGATATGTATGTTTAATTCATAACAGCGCACGAAGACTGTGTTTGTATCCGTGAAAGACATTACACAATGATTAAATTTGTGCTTTCTGAATTTCAATTCAAAATGTAAACAAAGTCTCTTCAAAATGGTGCAGGAATGTATAGGATTATGTTGAAATAGACTACGTAATTCCTTGATTTGCCGAAGCAGGTGGCCGTACAACCTAAGATGTGGGTCTGCGGCTCCTCGCTTGCTAGGTTTGCGGATTCGAATCCCACCGGTGGCATGGATGTCTGTCTCTTTTGGTCGTTGTGTGTTGTCAGGCAGAGGTTTCTGTGGCAGGCCGATCACTCGTCCAGAAAAGTCCTACCGAATGTGATGAGTCTGGGTGTGATCTCGAGACTTAAAAAATGGCGGGGGGGGCTGTCCCCGAGTAGGGCTGTTCCGCAAAACATCTCCTTTAAATTGAACCAATTCTTTATACGACATATGAGTAATGAAAGAGAATACATATAGTTTGTCCGTGCAATAAAATGAAAGTGCAACATTTTTGTACTTTCTAATAGAGTTTAATGAAAATATACACAGACACACCAAAGGATTTGTTTTAATTTCATAAATCATGGGGCAGGTAAATATTTTACGCAGTCCGTTAATTATAAAATAAACGTGTATAAGACAAAAAGTTTTCAGATTTTATTACGACGATTACCTCATGGAGAGTGAGAAGGGATATGTGACCTGTGCGGTGGAAATGTGAGGAGCCAGCTAAGTGTTATTTGGAAAAACTGAAGACAAGAGGCAAATTTTAAATACTGACTGACTGTGTCTGACCGATCGAACAACAGACTGACGGACAGTACCTAACCAACTATCCAGCCTATCAGCCAACTACCCAACCAACCAACCAACCAACCAACCAAACAACCAGTAACTAAATAATGAAGCAGGGTAACCAAGTAACCAACGATCTAACAAACCAATTACCTAAAACCAAGCAACTAAACCAATAATTCCATGCAGCAGAACCCTTCTTGAAAGTTTACTAGCTAATTAAGAAGCATCCGGCATCTTATGAAACCCGCCACTTGCTCTTGCCTTGAGTCACCTGAATCCATTTAACTCTTTCCCACCTATTCTTTAAGGTCCATTTTAGTGTACATAGCTTTTAAGCCGGAGTGTTCCAAATGGCCTCCTTCCATCATGTTTTCCTGCCAAAACCTTTTATGAATTTCTCCTCTTTTCTGTTTATTCACTATTTGCAACAGAAAGACAGATGATATAACAGTCCACTGTGTAGAAATAGGACACAGGTTCATAGATGAAATTTGACTGTAGCAGCTTAGGATTCAGAGGCGGGTTCTTGTGAAAGCGGTAATAAGATTTGTAGTTCTATAAACGAAGCGATTTCTTGATCAGGTGGGGAAATATCAATGTCTGTTGGTGTTTGTAGAGTAGACCGGCAGGTCAGTCCTACCTCATGGACAGTTGTACCCACATAACGCTCAGCACAGGAAATATGACCCTGAAGTTCTCCATGACGTGCTCCAGGGTGTCTGCACGCAGCACCACATCCACTGTGACGGTCAGAAGGACTGTGACAGTGTTCAGTGTCACAAGCACAGAGTATATCCTGCAGAAGCATGACTGTTTCTGGGATCGTAGAGAAACATTGTTTAGACGACACCACAGCACATAGAACCCAAAAAGTTTTTCAAAATTTGTGCGTTCATTCGCAACCATATTTGCTTTCATGTTATCACAAGACCGAGGTCTGAGAAGTAACTGACTATATAATACTCTTAGTACGGTACCGACTCTCTGACCAGCAGGTATGAAGACGTGTGGGGCTATCGGTTAGCAAGGGACTGGTATGCGTGATTAGGTGAAGGTCGATTCTAATAATCTCGTAGAAATTGCACTCAATTAGTAAGATAATTAGTTAATTACCTCTTCTCCTTTAACTTCGACAAAAAGTGAAATTAAGCAATTGAAAGCCATTCTAAATAATATTTAATGTTTCCTGTCTGTCATTGTCACGAATTTACAGTATTTTTTTTATACATATATGGTTCAATTTTACTATGCCTAATATCCAGTGGCATCCCCAAAGTTCATATTGCGTTTAGTGTAAACAAAGTATGTTTTGCTAATTATTGTAACTTCAGTTACAGTAATTTTTTTTTTTTTTGAGACATTTAATGAAATAAATTTATGAGTCGAGTAGATCGGTCAGTCAGGTGACTGCGTGGGTACAATTCTTAGTATTAGCACAGACCTTTCTCTTCCCACACATTTCTAAAAAAGCTGTAAGATATCAGAAAGCTTTCGTCTGAACGATTGTCACAGCCTCTCAGCCAGTCAGCCAGTCAGTCAGTCAGTCAGTCGATCTGTCGGTCAATCGGTCGGTCGGTCGATCGGTCGGTCTGTCGGTCGGTCTGTCGGTCAGTCAGTTGACGAGGCTTCCTTTCAGTCTTTCCATCGTTCTATCTGTATTTGTACCATTCATTTTCATTCATTTAGCTAATTAGCTAATATTTCTCTGTTTATACCAGTCAGCCTATCAGTCATTCTTTCTGAAAATATGCTAGTGACACATATTCATACAATCATTCATTCATTTTTACAGCAAATCATTCGGTTAATTAGCCTGCTTTTATGCTACTCAGGCTGTCATTCTGTAAGTGTGCGAGTAATTATTTAATATAATTAGTCGGTCTGTGACGTATACAGAGTTTTGGTGGAGAAACCTGAGGGAAGGCTACCACTTGGGAGATCCAGGCATAGATGGGAGGGTAATATTAAGATGGATCTTCAGGAAGTAGGGTTTGGGGGTATGGACTGGATCGAGCTGGCTTAGGATAAGGACAGGTAGCGGACACTTGTGAATGCGGTAAAGGACCTTCGGGTTCCCTAAATGTGGGGTATTTCTTGATTAGCTGAGAACCGGCCAGTTTCTCAGGAAGGACTCTGCTCCATGGAGTAAGTAAGTAAATAAGTCATTAGCCAGTCTGTGTACATTTCAGTCAGTCAGTCAGTCATTCAGTCATTCAGGACGCTTGAACTAGAACAGAAGTTTAATTGGTGACTGGGCAGTGTAGAAACTTGTTACAAGGTTGGTGTCATCATGGTCCACCAACTGTACTGTATTGATCTGCTGACAGCGTGATGGCAGAAGCAGAGTGACATTTTAACTCCTTATCGTCTGACTTTAAAAAATCTTCTACCTCCTCCTCCCCACCACACTTTAAGAACTTCTGGGCAAACAACATCAATACCATGCACAAGCAGACGACAAAACTTTAAGGAATTGTACCAAAATAATTTTGAATTACCATGCATTTTATACTTCCGTAGGTATTGCCAGACCACTTCCAGTTGTCAGTTCAAGTTTCTGTTCCTTGTTTAATTTTCGAACATTAATATTACAGACCCCAATGGAAGTTTTTGAAAACTTAGTATGAATATCATACCATAGGAGGCGAACTTGTCCTGTACACAATAGGTTTTAATCAACATACCTATATGGCGATCGAGCAAAATTTTGAGACGGTAAGTTGATGAATCCGATGTAATTAAAAAAAAACACGGTTTTAAGTAGACAGAGCAAAACAGCCACCATGTAAAATATTTTGATTGATGAGTCATTGAAAACACAAGAAAAATTTGAATCGTCAATTTTAAGGATAGGGTGTAGACATTACAACAGCTGTTGCATGATACTTTTGTTGCTTATCGGCTCACCTTACAAATGTATAGCAATATCTGCAGTCACACACAACTCACTCTTTTGCGAATGGTTTTTATGAGGCGAATAAGTTCCGATCTCACGCATAGGTTATCATCAGGCCATTGTAAAAGAACAGGAATGCACACAGAAACTCAGTGCAGTTTCTGTATGCATTCTTGTTCTTGAACAGGGACCGGATGATGACCTATACGTGAGGTCGAAACTTATTCGCCAGATAAAATACATTCGAAAAAGAGTGAATTGTGTGTGACTGGAGACATCGTTGTGCATTGAGTGTCACCCGAACGGGGGTGTTTCATATAAAGAGTCTCTTTACTCTAGTGCTTGTAATATGCAATTCTGCAACAGAAGTCTTATATTCGATGCATACCTCTTCTGAATATACACGTATCTATGTTTCTTTTTGTTTTGGGCGCGACAACTCCCAGTGGGCCAGGACCTCCTCATTCACGAGGTTTCTAGGTCACACACAACGACGCACCACAGTCGGTAGGACTCCTTTGGACGAGTGATCAGCTCATCGCAGAGACCTCTACCTGATAACACACAACACTCACAACAAACATCCATGCCCCCGGTGATATTCGAACCCACTATCTCAGCAGACGAGCGGCTGCAGACCTACACCTGGAATATTTCTATGTACAAGAGGAAAATATTTTATCAACTGAAGAGTACTAATTTAAAGAAGTAAAATACAGTAAAATTTATATATTTGACTGTTCAATAATTAAACCTACAGAACCGCAATATTCAGCAGGCAAATGAGTTATTTTGTTCCTGGATACTCGCCATGAATACGCTAAAATTTCAGGGGGGGGGAGGCGGTGTGAGGGGAAATTCTCCTCTTCTTCTCTTCACATTCCCAGAACTTTTACGAAACAAACGATCGTTACATGCATTTTTCTGCAACCCAATGTGGCATTTAAGCTTGAATCCAAAGGTTAGTTAATCTGGTTAATGAGTTGACAATTTTAAAACAAGTAACACGAGAATATGTCTCCAAATTGCATCTCACATACAGTTATTAAACCCAAAATAAACAATTCTAAATTAACTTCTTAGCATATCATTAAATTGGTATGTTACCGGCTTTAAAAAACACCTTAAGACCTTACCTAATGAAACTGGTCGCGATACGAAGCCCAATGACACCACAAGAGAGTTTTATAGTTAATTTAAAGTGAATTTTATATCGGAAAAGAAAAACGAAGGAGAAAAGTTTAAAAAATGTGTTCTGTGGCTGCTAACATCGAAATATTCATTTATGGCTTATTTACGACTCTTTGTGTTGCGTCAATTGAAGGATAAATACCAAATTATGATTTGGGAATGAATCTGAAGGAAGCTATTGTGTCCTAACTGAAGCGTAGTCCAGTATGAGGAAAACGACGAAAGACTTCAGTAAATTTGGTTGGGGTCTCATTAGGGATTCATATCGGAAAATTTCGCAATACAAGTCCACGGCATTTCTGTTACCACACCCTGCTGAGCAACACAGAGAATGACAACTGTAATTTGCTGTTTTTTTGACGCAATATAAGCTCGAACTATACTTGGGAAAATATTTCGGCGCTATATACATATATAGACTGTTTAGTTGGAAGTGAACCTTGGACATTCAGCACAAGGGAAGAATATAGTAGGAAAATGTTTGAGAATAAGGTGCTGGGAGAATATTTCTTCTTAGGCTAGAGAAACTACAACGAGATTAAAGGAGACAGAAATGAAGAGCTTCACCAAATATTATGATGATACAGAAATAAAGGAGAATAAGATGGAGACGATAAGCACGTAAGGGGCGGATGAGAATTGAATACAAAATGACGGAATAACCAACCCTATGAAGCAGCGTCCCTCTTGCAAAGCCAATAGTTGTTCAGCCAGTCACGATATTTCCCTCACAATACAGAACTCGATTTTTATCAACGTTTTCACTAGAGCGCGCAACTCGGTCTTATTCGGAGACGTATCCAGTCAACACCATGAGGTAACATGTTTTTAAGACATATTTTACATTACATTCATATCTATACTTAGAACTTCCAAGCTGCCCATTTCCTTCAAGTATTCAAACAAAAAACCAGAATGAAATTCTCTTCTCTTCCACGAAAGCAAATGACTTGTCTCTCTTACCTTCTTTGATCCTATTGTCCTGATATTGTTTGGTTAGCAGTAAAATTCACAAAGTTCCACAACACGTCGTATTCTTCTCCATTGCTGATCCAAATGTTTTTTTTTTCAGTTCCATACTCCCTACCAGCTCCAGTTTGCATTATTTCTTTTACTATGAGAGACCAAGTATTACACAAGTATACAATAATGGAAATTTTACAGTTTCGTCTCTATTAATCTTTACGTTCTTAGGTAGCAGACATGAAGAGGACAGACTCTAGCAGCCATTCCCTGAATTTAAACTGCTCTTCATACGTCAAGGTTTCTCAAAAATATTTGAAAGTTGTTACATTTTCAAAGTCTGAATTATGTAAGCAATATTTATGATGTGAATTTTCCGTTATGTTGAAGAAACATAAACATGTGATTATTTTCTTATTATTATCGACTGATATAACATGTGTGATTTCCTTTATAATATTTGCGGTTTCGCACATTAAACTACCATTATCAACGTCAAAACAAAGACTTGCGTGTCCCTTTTTCTTTAAAACTTCATAGTAAAGGTAAAGCAATCAAATTACATGCCTGGACAGGTCCTGAGGGTTTCAGAAGTTTGAGGTTCCCGGATTTCATAACAATCGGCGCATGTAATTGGAAAGGTTGGCAGCCTTACGCACTGGCCGCCTTTACTCCCCAGAAAATGTTCCTGGTACTCATTTCTTTTAGAGACTGGGTCAACCCCAGATCCATAATGCGGCCGGAAGGATTATGTTAATGAAAAATTCCAATGAAAACATCGGGAATCGAACCCGCGACCTTCCGCCTTGTAGCGCAGTGCCTCAATCAACTGCGCCACCGCGTACCCCGAAACTTCGTAGTGGTATATACTAATTAAGCAAAGTTTAAGAGCATTGGAAATAAAACTTCTCAATTTTTGCACCCATTCTGAACATGAAAAGCGTAAAAAAAATTACGTGAACTAACACACTAGAAGTTTTATTCAAACATTTTTGAAACTGGCCTAAGGTTTTTCGTGGTTATATCAAGCTCAATGAAAGTGTTCTACAAAACTTCCCTATTAAATGATTCATAGAATCCATTTAACTCCACCAATGGCCGATAAACTGTCCCCATTGCATTCCCCCATTTTCCTCAACATTTGAAGGATAGAAATTATGAGACGAGGCATGCCGGAACACATTTCTATAGTGGTCACCAGCAAAACTCGGCTCTCCCAAAACTAGTATTCGTTGCAGACGTTAGAGTACAGGAACTGGTAAAGGACGACAACCCACACAGTCGAATGGGCTGTGTTTGCTACAGCTCTCATCCTCCATGTGCCTCTTCGCGCTGTACAGCAATATTGCCCGTATTATGTCTTCATGCTTTGGTGACCGGATTGTCCTTCGAATATCGCATATGTCCATCTTGTCATAAAGCAGTGGTTCTCAAAGTGGGCCGTATGCCCCCCCCCCAGGGGGCCAAACCAACTTTCTAAGGGGCCTTAAGAGAATGACAGAAAATTAAAAAGCCACATTGACTTTTGAGCGGGCCATCGAAAGTTCCCTAATTGAATAAAATATTTCCATCTTAAGTATATTGAACCGTGCATCGTTGTGATAGTTGAAACATAAGAGCCCAACTTGTTATCACTAGTTATTAAGTTTCATTTCACGTCTTCTATGCTAAACATGTTTCGGACATTAATACATCCATCATCAGGAGCCTGCGACTTTTCTATTGGATCACCACATCGGTCGTGTGTTCTTGTTTCGATGTGTGTTGGAGTTTCGGTGTGGCTGGGTTGGGTTGTTATCCGGGTAGCAGGCTGAAGCCACGACAGATGATAAATTATTTTAGTCTACGACAGCATACAATATATGGGAATTCACCAACAACTCAAAATTAAATTTGCGAAAAAATTAAAAACACATTAATTTCGGGGATACTTGCAACTTTTCGGTTGAGCACTTAATAGATGTCACCGTAAAGCTTAATATATAATAAATAAGTAAAGAGATACAAAATCTAAATTAATTAAATTTGGGCAAAGGTCTCTTGGTGGAACCACGGAGATCTACAGTGTTGTTTTTACTGCGTGAGCTATTCCAAGAAACTTAACAATTTTACGAAAGTCGTACCATCTCCATTCGCTCTGGTTTGAGGCTGTTAGTGATCGTTGTCATTCTGCTGCTTTCTTGAACGTATCTGCCCAGTGGGTCTTCAGTTTCCCGGTTCCCGTTTTGCCTGTTCTTACGTCCCACATTGATGTAGCATGTGCTCCTCTGCGCTGGTCCATTATTGCCACATGGCCTCCCCATCTCCACTTCAGACTGTGAGCCAATGCTGCGAGGTCCTTCAAGTCGGTTCTCTTCTGTATGTCAGCATTCATAAGAATAATTTTGCCTTTCATTTCAAATGTTTGTGAATCTAGGCCTCACCACTTTAAGAGACGGTGAAGAACGAATATTTATTTTGGACAGGAACCTAAGAGAGTTGTCTGGATTTCAAAGGAGGAAGAAACATGTAGCTGGAGAAAATTACACAATTAGGAAGTTTATGATTTATGCTTCTGGTATGGAAGTGAAGCTTACTTCATGAACTTAATTTAAGGCGATGGACTACTGACACGTACTCCATCACCAAAATTAAAGCAGCCGTTTTTGTTTACAATTAAAGAAGTTTTATTGCACCTGGATCAATACAAAATTGCCAATTCTTTAATTATAAACACGACACTTGAACAATTTTAATAAAACAAAAGTACTAACCGGCATTGCGCTGGAAAAAACTTTAATAAGATAAAAAATTCCTTAACGCCTATGCAGATGTTTGCATAGATTGTACATGAAGGCACAAAAAAAGAGTTAAAATGTTTCTACTGAGGGTGGGTTTTAATAATCTTTAGCAGAAAATAATATTTCATATAAAAATGGTTACCTTTAGATAAAACAGGCTATCAATAAATGTCATACAATATGTTTATTGAACATGTTAATCCGTAAAAAATCTAAAATGAGCCAAGCGCACAAAGAATTCAACTACTGCTTGTATCCAAGGGGCGAAAAACAAGCACATTGGCGTGTGTCTGGAGTAAGATATGTTGTTACGTTTGTCACGCTTCTACATTACTCTACAATGTTGAAAAGATAATATTAAAAATCTCACGTAAAAAGGCTTGTCATGTAATAAGGAATTTTAATTTAGTAACCTTATTTCAAACATATGAAAAAATAATCAAGAAATATTTGGTGGCGTCCTTGAACACTGACAAAGGAGAAGTATTGAGAGGAGTTCAATGACCCGAAACGGGGAGATCCAGGGGTTGTCTGACTTCATACGTTTATTACGCAACTTCGGAATTGGAGAATGAGTTACATAAGCTGGTCGCATTTTGGTTTACATGACTTCCGTCAAAACTGTATACAGTTGTCTCTAATCTATTTGTTTTTATTTACGCGCGGTTTGAAATCCCACGGAGGTCTCGATGAAAGTTCAGATGTAATAGGAAGTTACACTGCGTCGCTTGTTGTATGGTTTCTCGTTTTGAGTACATAATAATGAAGGTGAAGGCGCTGTGGTCCTTCGAAACGTCTGTAGCCATTTAACGGTCAAACTGGTGTAACATCCCAGAAGTACTGAACCCTCCATTATCTTCATGTTTACACCGTGCATCCATAACATTCAAACACTTTATTATACAACTAATGCACCATTATATAATTCGTAGATACAATTAAAATTATAAAATATTTTAAAAGTGTTCCGACATGTTTCGGATCACAGAGGATCCATCATCAGGAAGCTTTGTGCAGTGCTTGGTTAAAATTGTAAAAAAGGCTGTATCATTTCCATTGACATGCACGTAGTCGGTGTTATGGCATCATAATGTGACCCGGTAGGCGTGTGCATAGTTCACTGCCTCCCTATACAGTGAACTACACACACGCACAACGGGTCAGAATATGCTGCCATAACACCGACCTTGTCCATGTCAACGGACACGATAGAATCATTCTTGTAATTTTAGCCAGGCACTGTACAAAGCACCCTGATGATGGATCCTCTGTGATCCGAAACATGTCGGAGCACTTTTAAATATTTTATAATTTTAATTTATCTACGAATTATATATTGGTGCATCGGTTGGATAATAAAGTGTTTGACCCCTCCATTATTCGAATTTTTAGTCAACGCCTCAGTTGTCTGAAAAAACGATTTGTTTTTGCAATGAATGTTGGACCTATACTTTTAGCTAATATAAACTGCAATAAATCGCACTGGGAAAGAATTTCACCTACTAAACTACACTTTTAATTTTTTTATATCCATTACGTATTATTTTCCTATTGGATTTACCACAATTTCTGGGCACCCCAATTTCTATTTGTCGATTCCTATATTGTTACGTAACTGCAGGCAGCTTTCAGTTTAAAATAATTCTCATGACACTTGGAAAGAAATGCTGATTATTGAAATACAAATTACAGATCCGGTAGGGCAAATTACTATTAAATTGTTGGAAGAGAACCGTGCCTTGTGTTAGAAAGTTTTCTTTACCGGTAACATTTAAAATATTCAAACTGTCTAGGAATTTCAACTGCCACTAAATATATCAAACATAACCGTGTACTTGTGTTCATTGAGCTTTGAACTGGGTTTTATTGATTGCGAATACAAGCCAGCAAGACGACTTAAGATTATTCAATATTTATAAAACTACTCTTGCAGCAAGAGTCCTTCGTGTCTTTTATTTCACTATTTCTTGTTATTTTGACTACAAGCTTTTGCATGAGGAATGACATGGATATTACGAAACAAATCACTGGACTAGAAATTTCGTTACATCACAAATTCTGACCCTCTTTCTCTCTTTCTTTTTCATTTACACATTCGTCCATTTGCTATGTCACTTGATCAAGATTCGATCCCGGACCTGACAAATAGAAATAAGTATTATTGCTAATACACATCATTATTTAAGGAATGAGCTATCGATTTATTGGGTTTTGGTTTAATGACTGGTGTTGTTTCGGTTACAGACATGATTTAATGACGAATCGTTTTGGGTGAATACAAATTGTGAATAGATAAATATTGTGATGCAGTTAGTTGCAGCTTATTTCGAGACTATGTGACAAGGCTCGCCTTGTTTGGCACAAAAAATACGAATAAGGCTGTTCCGGATAGGAGGAGGAGATTTCGAACGCAAACATACGGAATAAAAGCGCAAGGTTTTGCACAACAGTATTTTTATTATTTTTAACGTATTAGTGGCAAGTTTCGATCAGTAGGCCATCATTAGGACATCTTCACATGGAATTTAAAACAGGTAACGTTTAGTGCACATTAAATTCTTTATTTTTGACGTTCAAGTGACCGTGCATCATGATAATTCTTATAATAAAACCAACTAGATGCACTAATTTCTCAAATCTATTTTTGGAATAAAACTCTACGTGTTTCGGACAGTTCCTCTGTCCATCATCAGGAGCTTTTCACTGTAAACACAGCAATGGTATATGTCAGCAAATATATAC
>Ga0123352_10015797_pt1 | contig 12022 bp, 5 predicted proteins | sample TergutLab28metaG_FD_89700 | JGI IMG/M metagenome (GOLD analysis project Ga0123352, IMG submission 89700) | Labiotermes labralis P1 segment gut microbial communities from Petit-Saut dam, French Guiana - Lab288 P1 | ecosystem: Host-associated > Arthropoda: Insects > Digestive system > Gut ...
ATCAGAATGACGAAGAACAATAACAGCTGTGAAATACTTGTTTAAAATCAACAAATTGCACAATACGAGTATACGTAAAACATTAAAATCACATTTTTAAGTTTCACATTAAAACATATATGTATTAATGTGAAACTTAAAAATGTGATTTGTGATTTTAATGTTTTACGTATATTGTGCAATTTGTTGGTTTTAAACAAGTATTGATATTGTATTGCACGGCTATACAATGGGAAAAAAAAAACAGCTGTGAAAGTTAAACTTCATCCTTGAACAGGCCACGAAGGCACGAAGTTGTATAGCTCTGATGTGTGGTTGACTGGACCTGCAGTCACAATCATAATGAGGTGCACACCCGCGGACAGACGTGACCCAATAAGAAGTTTCACCGCTGATTTCAGGCTACCTCCGCGAAGTAGATGAGAACTGCGCTCTTCTGGGTTGTTACGCAGCGAGTAGTGTTAATTTCTTACCGACGTTTCGGGACAACATATCGGTCCCATCTTACAGGGGGGCCAATAAGTTGTCCCGAAAGGTCGGTAAGAAATTGCCACTACTCGCTGCATAACAACCCAGAAGAGCACAGTTCTCAAATTTCATAGCTTTCCCCACGCTCCTCATTGGCACCAACAGGACTGATCACCTTTGAGTTGGTAGTCACTGACTCACTAGCGAAGAACCCCCACTGTAAAGACGTTAGCAGGTGTATTTGGGGAGCACACATAAAGAATTGTGTCAGCCGTGGAACGGAGTCCAAACACCAGTAATCCTACTGAGGGGAGACTTATCTTCCCTAATCGAAATGTGAAAAGACCTGCAGGAGTTTTCCCACACCGTCTGTAGCAATCCCATGGCAAAAATCTCGAAAGAAAACTGGCAGATGACATTTAACTTGACGAAACAACTTAAAAAAAAAAAAAAGCTGAACTCAAATAGCGCCTGCAAACGGCGCTTGGCATTGGTGGGCGTCACGGCGCCAACAGCGGACTCGGGTCTTTGGAATTCGATGCAATATTATTTAAATACCACCAAAGTCACGCAACATCTTTATTCACGGAATTATAACAACAACCCTTTACGTTTCGATTCTCAATTCGGAATTATCCTCGGGTGTTGCCTAAAAAACATGTTTCTAGAATGTAATCTTTATTACTTGCATTAAACTTATTTTATTTGACAATCAAATATACACAGTGCAATTAACAAATACTGTACCTGCCTTACACAACGTAAAATTTAATCTCAAGTTAAGAAATTATTGTTGAAATACAAGATTACGTAATAGCTATTAAAGACTACAAGACTTACAGGTAGTTACGACGTAATAAATGAAAGCACAGTAGTATCTTTAAGCATCTACGGCACTACCAATTAATCACATACAATATAAACTGGATGTGCGATACTAGTGGCATCAGACTGTCTACAGAGACAGTATCGTGTTGTGAAAATGATCTAAATTGAATTGGAACTTAAGCTAGGAGTAACAGATGACACACTGATATAAAACAAACAAACAAACCACACCCTCCCAATCTGAGAAAAATAACGACAACATTTATAGTGGCAAGACTATAATTTGTTATAAGTCAGATGGAGGTAGAACTGAGTATCTTAAATTTAAATATCTCAGTTTAAATATTCAATTTTAAAGTCAGATAACCCGCTGTGTTTTCGTAACATGATTTATTCAGTCAAAAAAGTTAATAGCCTTTACTGTGTAAGGGTTTTATAAAGTACAAGCCTGATTATGACAATTTGGGGCCGAAACATGTTACTGTAAAACTTACCAAAAATAAAGTTGTGTTAACAGATCCTGACTTTTTTTTTTAAAAAATTTCAATTTAATATCACAATACTGTAATTTTTTAGGCTTGTCAACTTTTTATATATTTTATAATTTTAATACTGTATCCGTTCCAACAGGACAGTGCAATACCTAGATTAACGTGTTTGGATTATATGTCTTTGTTCTAAACTCCGTGAGGATGGCACTCCAGTGCCGAAACATGCAGCAGTAATACTTGTTATGAATTGTATTTTATTGAGTGAATTTTTGGTTGGTGTGTTAATTATAAGGATATGCATGGTATGGGTAATACAAAAGAAGACAGATAACGTCTAATTCTTCAGGATATAAATCGGAACTCTATTAGCGCGGAAACTTAAAGAACCTGTATATGGGAATTCATTCGTTCATTCCATAGTGTCTTTCAATAGGCCCACAGCCACTTCCGAACTGAGTACTCCACCGAGTGCGATATAGCGCTTCCTCTTTCAATTTCCAGTATCTCCTCTTTTCCTTAAGGTCATCCAGTAGATCATTACGTCTTCTTCCTCGTAATCCCGTCACTTTTATCCTTCCCTCTGTCTTCCCTTCAATAACGTGCTCTAGAACGCAGTTCCTACGTTACATGTGACCAATCCAGGATAAAGTGCAAAGTTTCAGCAAAAGAATTCAAGCAAATGTGGCAGTTGTATAAAGATGGGACAGTTCGTTTAATAATGTGTACTTGTACGTAATATGTGTACACGTATATACTATGCGTACTTGTATATACTGTGTTTTTGTATTGTTTCCTTTATGTACATTTATTTCTTATTTGTTTTGTCTGTACTAGTGTAAGTACTACTGCTACCGAGTGAAAACTCAATTGCACTAAGTAAGTAAGTTAGTAAGTAAGTAAGTGAGTGAGTCAGTAAGTGAGTATGTAAGTAAGTAAGTAAGTAAGTATGTAAATAAGTAAGTAAGTAATTAAGTAAGTAAGTTAGTAAGTACATAAGTAAGTAAGTAATTAACTAAGTAGGTAAGTAAGTAATTTAGTAATTTAGTAAGTACATAAGTAAGTAATTAAGTAAGTAAGTAGGTAAGTTAAGTAAATAAGTAAGTTAGTAAGTACATAAGTAAGTAACGTAAGTAAAGTAAGTATGTAAGTAAGTAAATAAGTAAGTTAGTAAGTACATAAGTAACGTAAGTGAGCAACGCAAGTTAAGTAAAGTCAGTAAGTAAGTAAATTAAAGTAAGTAAGTAACGTAAGTAAAGTCAGTCAGTCAGTAAGTAAAGTAAGGTAAATTAAAGTAAGTAAGTAAGTAAATTAAGTAAGTAAGTAGGTAAGTAATAATAATAATAATATTATAATGAAGGAAAACTTGGTGATGGAGACTGTCGAAGAGCCATATGTGCCGTGTAACAGTGCAAGTTTGTTACAACTCTGAGACTTACATTTGGCCAGTGTGTGCTTGTTGAATGACAGTTTCAGTGTCCAGAATATAAAATGTCAAATGAATGATTGAAGCGATGGAAGCGTACAGTACAGTGCTGTTTGTTTTGTGATAAAAATCACAAAATGACGCAGTCACGTAGGCGGTAGATCAGTTTAGGCGCTTACAATCCCATGCATTTTTATACTCGGACTTCTGGCCGTACCTTTCTTAGCATTTATGGCACATCCAATTGGATGAACATGCAGCGAAAGCAAGCATGTTCATTCTGCGATACTTTATCCCATTCTTTGAGTGTGTAAGCAAGTGTATGCAAATTAACTGAAAAGCTTAAACCAACTGAACTCAACTGTCACAGGGTTCCGCTCTCCACTCTTCAGTAGCTACACCGGATCGGCGCTGCGTTGAATTATACGGCCTCATATCTCTCTCTCTCTCTCTGGTCCGTAGTTTGCTTTTGAAGTCAGGCATTTATACTACAACAGACTCTGGCAATATAATCCAATATTCCGAGTCAGATGGATGCCAGGAATGATTATAGTCAACGGTTTTCGGCATTTGGGAAATAGCTGAAACGATTTCTAAGCAATATTTCATACATTAATCAACGACACACAACCACGCGCTGTCATAAATGGCCGCGACACCCCGAATACCAACAAATGAAATATCTGTTTTAAAGAAGGACGAGAACCCGATAAAAAAAAATTGTACCCCTGATATACTGAGAAGAAAAGTCTTCTATCGTGAAATGTTATTGTTAGATGCAATATAATTCTTCACCGGAAATTCACTGTCTTTGAACAGATAACGACGATTCTAGACACGGCTATATAGTGTTTGCATTTTAATAGATTAAAGTTTAAAATATATAACTTTATAGTGTTAATTTTTTTAGTTTTCATATCCAGATGCTCTCCAGTTTCATTTTTTTCCTCGGAATACAAATCTTACTGTTGCAAAGCCATTCGCACTACACATGTGCCGTCACATCTTACAGATTCATAAATTACTTCTACTTGAATTTGTACGTAATTAAATATTAAATAAAAATTAAAGCAGACTCTATTCAGAACTGCATTTCTGATCATGTCATGTTATTTATAAGGTAAGGTTATTTTCATGACGCTGACAATGTTAAACCTAAGCTACGAGAAAAGTACGTGTTTTATTGAACTGAAACGAAGAAAAATCACATTCATCCGATGATTTGTGCTTTAGAACCACAAAATGAATCAAAATCCATATACTATGTTGTTGGTTTCGAGCATTGTAACCAATTCACAACAGTCAACCAACAAAATGCACAATGTTCTTCCTTAGATATTTATATTATGTTACGACACCGAGGATTCCTACATGTTTTAATCCACAAGGGATCATCATTATGAATTAGCTACTAATAAATAATTAATAATATTTTATACTTCTTCCTGGATGATGATCCTCTGAGGGTTGAAGCATTAGGACTACTCAGGGTTATGACATAAGACAAATATCTGACGAAGAATACTGTGCATTTTGCTCGTTAGGTGTTGCAGATTCGAAACCCATAGAGCAGGCTACCGTCACCGACAAAACACGTGTAAAGGCGGAAGGAATTTTATAAATTCTTTATGTAATTTCATTATACCGGGGTGCTGATAAGTCCTTAGCCAGACCAGGAAGGAAACAAGCTCGGAAGTATATCAGGGACGCGCGCGCGATTTCAACAACATCGAGACGCGAGCTGTCATCAAGTTTCTTTTCCTGCAAGGCAAGGCGCCAAAGGAAATTCACGCCATTCTGACAGAAACATTAGCTTGTTTCATTCCTGGTCGGGTTAAGGACTTATCAGCACCCTGTATAATTATCATGCAAATAAAGCTTACAATTAAGGTTTCTTCAGCTCATGTTGTAGCGGAGGTAATTAAAGTCTGTAAGTTACGGAGGAACTCCTGGCAAAAATTCTGTTCAATCAAATGCCTTTCGACTTTACTGACATGTAAAGAAAAACGAAGGTTTAACATATCACCGGCTGAAGGACACATGTTACTACAAGCATTCAGGAAGATGTGTGCATCTAAGGAAGACTAAACAAACGAGTAATGGTTATGGTTATGGTTAGCCCACATACTCGTATATTGGTATTTCGTAATAAATAATCTAGTCACAATAATGTTACATTAAGTATGGAAGCTATAGTACAAATGGTCAATATGGATATATTTTCGGTGGCGAAATCTATCGAAAGTTACTCATTTGGAAGACCGAGGAGGAAACATTTGCAAAAATGTTAAGCCGCATACGGACGGGGAGGGCATTATTGCACATTATATAAGAACTATTGGACGTTGCGAAAAACTGATAACGCCTACAAGAGAGACCTCTATGCCCACAATAAGGATCAAAAGTTATTGAAAATAATACGTTTTAGATGGTCGTGCTCTTTGATTAACTGCAGAGTCTGGCCTGCAAGCATCGACCAACCCGGATTATAGTTCTAACAGCCTCTCCGCAGCATGGCTGATTGCTGCAGTCGGTTCAGTGGTACGGAAAAAGTTAACATAGACGAAGACAAAGATGAGGTGTTTGCAGTATGGTACAAATTTAAATATGTTCCTCACACTCGTCGGCATATTATACCAAACTGCATAAATTTATGTGGGCCGGGTAGCTCAGTCTGTATAGCGACTGACTATGGGCTGGACGGTCCGGGATGGAATCCCAGTGGGGACGAGATTTTCCGCCCGTCCAGACCGGCCCTGGGGCCCACCCAACCTCCTGTAAAATGGGTACCTGGTATTTCCCGGGGGTAGAGGCGGCCGGGGCGTGCTGCTAACCACTCACCCCCTTCTAGTGCCGCGGTCATGGAAGAGTAGAACTATACCTGTACCCACCCTCTGAGCTACACCAGGCCTGTAACGGGATTACTTTACCTTTTACATAGATTTATATTCTAAAGAGACGGAATTCTTCATAATCACATTTCTCAGAACCCAAAACCCGGCACCGTTAATAAAGGACAGGAAATGATATTGTTGCATGATGTTGTGGACAGAGAACAATTAAATTAATTAAATTATAATTCTAAACATGTCAGTGTGGTGTCTGTAAAGTCGCTTAAATTAAAGTGTTTACTTAAGATATGTTCCTTGCCCTGAGACGGGATCTGTGCCAAGCACAGTCACACCAAAGCGGACAGTGGCAGTTTTACAGTGTCTTAAAGGTACAACCGAAAAAAGGAAAGATTTGAAATACAAACTTTACATTATTCTACCGCGTGTAATAATACGAAGTAAAAAATAAGCTTTTTACTTGAAATAAGAGGTTTAAGTTCTGTACGGTATGCACAGTTTGAAGCGGACAAAAAATTCACCGCCGCCGACAGTTACAAAATTTAAGAGCTGCAGAATCCGCGTAACGACGTTTCGAATGCCATTACAGGATTCGCAATGGACAGTGAACGTTTTATGCGATCGGACTGCGAGAGGACCAGACTGTTTGTGGGGGTCTCGATTGTGCATAAATCCCTCTGCAAATGCCGATCTAATTGCTTCTGAGGCGAAAATGAAGGCTTTGTTTTTCCAATAATGGAAGTTACAGAGTTATTTGATGATTTTATACAGTGGTGAAATTCCTGTAGCAGACAGCCCTCTAAAAAATATTAAACATCTAAAAGCCTATTGGTTAGTTTCTATACCACAAAGTTTAACAATAACACATGTGTCACTCAGCTCACGGAGTGCATTTATGTGTTCTGTACGGATCTCAATACAAAATACAGATTTTTGCCTATACAACATTAAGTGGTTATCAGAGTTTTATTTATTCACCAGCTGTTGCACTAGTGAGTTGTCTTAAAAAACAATATTAAAATTTACATTAATGTGCTCCCTGATGATAGTGTAAGTGTAACACCGAAACATGTCGGAGCTGTTTTAATGTAAATTTTAATATTGTTTTTTTAAGACAACTCACTAGTGCATCAGTTGGTGAATAAATAAAACTTTCATAATATCAAGATGCACGGTACAAACGTGGAAAAAAGCATTAAGTAGATTTATAACGGAGAAGGAGTGTGTTTACTGTGCGGTACGATCTGAATATTCAATAAAATTGGGTTTAGTTTTAGTCTTTAAAAGGGTTAGATTATCACTTTATACATTATATTATGACGCTCATATTGAGGACGCTTGAAATTAAATTAAGCTGCAGTAAGTGAATGACTACAGAAGCGTTTCGCAGACTTGTGATAAAGCGGACCGCTACCATTAGGTCACAAACAATGCACATTCCGAAACAAAGCAGTCTAACAGTATAACGTGCAGACGGTCCAGCCTGAAGCGGAACCACACTCATACAATATGCATGAACAAACATTTAACATACGGAGGAATGGATGCTTGAAAAATATCACAATACGATAAACTAGGCTACCTACATACCGATAAACGTTTACGATTCTGAAAGATAATTTTTTGGGGGAAGGTCTCTGATTTATAATTTTACTCAGAATTTATTTATTTATCCTTTATTTATTGACGCTTTCATTAGTTCACCGTGTGCCTATATCCCATGAGAGAGAAGAATACTTTATAAATGATGAATTGGAAAGGATGTGGAAGGAAGCGGTCGTGGCCTAATGTGAGATACGTGCAGGAAATGTGCCTGGAATTATTGAAGAACATTACTTAAAATCTCAGCAAGGGTAGTCGATTTTAGAGACGAGATTTGAAGCCAGGATCCCCAAAATATGAAACAAGTGTAACTTGCCCCTTGAAGACTACATCGAAATTCAATCATAACTATAAACACAAGGAAGGTTTCCTTCTACGTCGAATGAATTTATACGAAAAAAAAATAGGTGGTCACATTAAATTAAAACTTTCATCTTGAAGGGCAAAGCACCCTGTCGAGAATGTTTGTGCTCGTAGTTTTGTATAAGCCTTTCCATCCTGTGTTGTCATGCATCATTAGACATGGAACTCATTGCCTTTGAATATGAAAAGGACGTATGATTGATTGTGTTTCCGGTTCAACAACAAAGTTTTGTCTGGTTAAGCGATTTGTTCCCATAATTTGAGGGAGATTTTGTCTTGAATCCAGTTCAGCATGAATGATTAATTGATCATGTCAGACTTTCAAAAGGGACCTTCATCAAGTCAAGGTTAACTTTACGCGAGGAAGACACTGACTTATATGACATTCTACATATTGAATCAAAGATTAACATTTTCTTTTGTCGTATTAGCACCAATAAGCAGCTTTGTTATGTGGCAGTAAAGCCAAAGCATGTTTCAATGATCTAGTATCAACACGATGGCCCAGTCTTCATTCTGAACACTGAGACCACACTAATCGTGTGTCTCCCATTAGATGATACCCACTCCTCCGCCATATACATTTCTACATCGTCCCGTTTCCAAGCAGAAAACCATATTTGCACATCAACTGAAGCCTACTTTTTTCCCCCCAAAATTACCCTTGTAAGTACTTATGTGCTAGTGCCCCTAACGTGCGACTTGCTCTCATTCTTCAACACAACAATCATCTGATCTACTAGAGTGCGAAGATACATGGAGCAACTCTGACCTACTCCCTGGCTGAAGATCATGGTATTTCCTGACGTGACGCCATGTAACCCGGTAAATATTTACCCACATTTCAGATAAACCTGCTGTCTCCGCCGACAAGATAAAGCAGACTAATTCATTTATGTGTGTAGTATGAGAAGCAGGTTCGTCAAAAACGTCGGCACTTCTCAACCAGACTACAAGACGCCAAAGAGACGGTTATCTTTGTAGGCATAGCTGTGAAATATTCAAATATCGGCTTTCATTAATGGTTTACTTAACATTGGTTGGGTGATCAGAACAAGATAGGAAAGAATGTGGGAAGACTTGTGACCTAATTTTGAGTTTTTTTCACCCCATAATATGTCTCAAGAAACTGAGGAAAACTAGGAAACATGTCAGGATGGCCACCCTCCTGATCGTAAGTCGAAGCCGGGACACGCCACGAAGAAGGCGATGCAGGGTTAGCTTTACGTCAAGAACCCAGCGGGTGAGGACATTTACCATCTGCTTGAGTCTGAAACACTGGCTACTCTCGAGGCGCTCTATAGGCCTATGCCGTGTTTCTTAACATAGCGTGCAACGTCCAGCATAGTTTCGGTTTCTTTCATCGAGCAAGACAACTCAAGCAGTAAATACTCTGACTTGTATCCGGTTCAAATCCCGACGGCATACCGGATAATCTGATGTCCTCGTGGTTTTGCTCATTCCCACCTTTCAAGTACCACGACAGTACATCAAATGTGATCATTTCCGTTGTTTTCTGCAGCTTTCCTATTCAGAGTTCTCTAACAACTTACAGCACGAACCTACGTAAGGTAATTACTGACAGCGTTTAAAAGTAAACCAGCCTAAATAAAAAATTGTGGTTTAATTAGCATTTTTAGGGCGCAACAGCCCCGAGTAGGTCAGGGCCTCCTCATTATCCTGATTTCACGATCACACACAAGGACACTCACATACAGTCGGTAGGACTCCTCTGGACGAGTGATCAGTCCGATGCAGTGATCTCTACGTGACAACGCACAACAAAACAGACACATATCCATGTCCCCGGCGGAATTCGAATCCATATTCCCAACCATCAAGGGGCTGCAGACCAACGCCTTTAGACGGCGCGGCCACTGGAATCTTCGATTTAATTAGCACATAGACCAATTAAGCCAGAAAGCGGTAATGAAACAATGTATGAAAAATTTAAATCCTGAAGTGAAAGTACGAAGACGGGCCTTGGGCTCTTATGGTGAGTAATTCAGCATATGGGGAAGAGCAAATGGAGCCGTGCACCGTGTTTTAGAAATCGGAAGGGTAAATCCTGCATGAACGAATGCAGCAAAGGGTGTAGAGGCCTAGAATTCGGTACATTGGTCAAAGATGAATCCTGCTTGCCCCGCCCTCTGGTGACCGCCCTCAGATGTAAAGAGAAACCGGGCCAAAACCTGGTCGTAACTCATAGTTAGTAAAGTGAACCACCTTTTTTGGAAGTTACCCAACGCACAGTGGAATTTATTTTCTTATTCCGTAACACCACATGAAGTACACAAGATAGGCCTATGTAGCATAGGAAGATGAATGGAGAAATGACATATGTGGTAAAATGTAATGGTCTGTAGTCACTACCTTATCGTATTTTAAGGAACTGTAGTGAATAAAACAGGAATACATGGGAGGATAATAAGACAGGAAGGACAGGTGTTGAAACGATTAATCTGGTTCAATATGGGGAGACGCGACAGCTTCTTGTGTACACGGCGAAGAAATAACCGTCAGTTTCCATAAATTGTGGGGAATTTCTTGGCTGGCTAAGAAATTATAAGATTTTCACTAAGGAGTTATTTAGTGCGTAGTAAATAAAACACTTCACAAATTTTAGAAGGGTGCAAGGTAGATTCAAAGTTTTGCCACCCCAGGCTTGCCGCCTCGTCTTCTAAGACTGCACACCTCGCAATACAAAGTACTTGCAGTAACAGATTTGTCATTTGCCTAAAGCTCCCTCGTCAATATACTTCTATTCCTGCATACTGAATTATTCAACCAGACTTTTGCCGCCCTAGGCGACAACCGATTTCAGCAAGTGTGTTGTGTCACGAAGGGAGAAATAAGAAACATACAAAATATTTTGATCGGAAATCATAAAGGGAAAAGTGAGTGTGGGTGACCTACAATTATGTTGGAGGATACTTTTAAACTGATTAAAGAAACGGGGAGTAAGATTCTACACTGAATTCAACTGACTCACCTACGCAATACATCTATAATTTTATGTTTATTGGACCGTGCATCATTGTGATAGTTGAAGAATAAAAGACCAACTTGATGTCACTAGTCACTGAAGCTTGCTTCAGCCTGCAACACGGACACTACTCAAACCCAGCCGCACCAAATCTCCAACACACAACGAACCGAGAACACAGCAACCTATGTGGTAATTCAACAGCACAGTCGCAAGCTTCTGATGATGGATATATTCATGTCCGAAACATGTTGAGCACGTAAGAAGTGAAATAAAATAGCTAGTGACAATAAGTTGGTCTTTTATTCTTTAACGTTTGTAATTCTTTCTACCCCATGTCAAAATATCTTACAAAGGAACATACAGAAGATTCTTCAGATTTTTTTTTCGCAATGCACTTCCCCCAACTTTCTCTTCAATGTAGGTCAAGACATCATGTATCGGTCAATAAGACAACTTGCCACCCCTTGTTTCTAACTTGTTATGAACTCGCCCCCCTTACGACCCACCCACAACGGAAGTAGCAAAACCTGACTGGCAGACTTATTTACGTCTGGCCCAGAAGCGTGTGCCTTTGTTATAACTGTCCCCCCTCCTTTCATTTTATTTTTTTAACCCTTATTTATATTCTCGGTCTGCAGTAGACCTTCAGTACATGTGTGGAGAAATTAGTACAACAGTCAGGTACAGAGTCGTGGTGAGGGGTATTCCAGTGAATACCCTCAGTTAACAGGAACTTTTAAGTAATGAATCTGTGAGGCAGATCAAACGGTGAGTAACGGCGTAGTCTGCCTGGACCTTGCTCCTCGAGGAGGGAGGTTGTAGGTTAATTTGGGTGCACCTCTATTTTGGCTTTATAGTTGGTACTAAGCCGTGTGATTTCTTCCCGTATAGTTGGTATTTGAAGATCAGTGTGTAGCATATAGTTGGGTATGTACCACGGTGCGTCGGTCGCCATCCTGAGAATTTTGTTCTGTAGTCGTTGTAATATTTCAATGTTTGATTGGGATGC
>Ga0123352_10015799_pt1 | contig 12022 bp, 10 predicted proteins | sample TergutLab28metaG_FD_89700 | JGI IMG/M metagenome (GOLD analysis project Ga0123352, IMG submission 89700) | Labiotermes labralis P1 segment gut microbial communities from Petit-Saut dam, French Guiana - Lab288 P1 | ecosystem: Host-associated > Arthropoda: Insects > Digestive system > Gut ...
CAGGTGGCGGACGCTTGTGAGTGCGGTAATGAACCTTCGGGTTCCGTGAAATGCGGGGAATTTCTTGACTAGCTGCAAACCAGTTAGCTTCTCAAGAAGGACTCTGCACCATGGAGCAGGTAAGTATTACCAGCTACTCCGTAGATGGGTGGATAATATTAGGATGGATCTCCAGGAGGTGGGATGTGGGTATGTGGATTGGATTGGGCTGGCCCGGGATGGGGACAGGTGGCGGACGCTTGTGAGTGCGGTAATGAACCTTCGGGTTCCGTGAAATGCGGGGAATTTCTTGACTAGCTGCAAACCAGTTAGCTTCTCAAGAAGGACTCTGCACCGTGGAGTAGGTAAGTATTACCAGCTACTGCATTTGACATAATTGTGTAACATGGCAAGGTGCTAACTACGAGCTCCCTGACGATGACACGATAGTGTCTAAACATATAGGAGGAGTGTGATAATTTGTCAATTAATTTTGCATTTGTTGGTAATTTTAGAAATAAAAAAATAATTGTAGCGTGTAACCAGTTCAGTTCCTCCATCAAATTTAACACATGCTTCTTCATAAAAAATGTCAAAATGTTCATTGCCGATTAGGAATTGAACAAGACAAGCAATGTGCAGATAAACATAACATTTAGTCGCGTTCGTGCAACCATCGTTGCTGTGGAAGAGAAATAAATATTACATATTCTCAGTGTGCGTTTGTAGCCTTAGTTATCCAGTATGCAATGCGCATGGGCCATATAATATTCTCGCCTTTGGCCTGTCTGGATCTACCATGTCTTCCCACACTATTTCATAAACTGTACGGTTTTCAGAGAGATGTTACCTAACATAAAATTTGTGTTCTGATTTTCTGTACAACTCCTGTCTAAAGCGTATCTCATTCTGAGAATAATTCAACCAGTTATTTTCAAAATGTACACATATCTTTATGTAAAGTACGTTATTCTAGTCGGGGGGCCGGGGTAGCTTAGTCGGTGTAGCGACTCGCTACGGCCTGGTCGGTCCGGGGATCGAATCCCGGTGGGGGCGAGATTTTTCGCACCCGTCCAGACCGGACCTGGGGCCCATCCAGCCTCCTATACAGTGGGTAGCGGATCTTTCCGGGGTAAAGTGGCCGGGGCGTGGCGTTGACCACTCACCCCTATCTAGCGCCGAGGTTGAAGGAAGAGGAGTGCTATACATCTGCTACCCCTCTGGGTCCACGTGGCCTCTTCTGGGGTGAATTTTACGTTTACGTTTTACGTTATTCTAGTCAGATTTTAATTAAACTTGAACATTCTCGACAGATTTTCGAAAGACACCCAAAAATCAAATATTATGAAAAGCCGTCCAGTGAGAGCCGAGTTGTTCCATGCGGATGGACGGACGGACGGACGGACGGCGGACAGATATGACGAAGCTAATAGTCGCTTTTCGTAATTTTGTGAACGCGCTTACAAACTACGCGAGAAGCACCAACATAATCTATGGGCTTAACTCATGAGCCACCATAATTTTAAAATTGGTGGTACAACTGGCAACCGAAGTGTAATAGACGATTAGTGGTATATGTGTTGAAAACTTAAGTGTTTTGGTGTGTTGTGTTGCCTAGAGTGGCAAACAATTACCGACGTTTGTAGGGTTTCCATGATCTTCATCCTTTGTAATGTTGGTAATATTGATGATTATCATCTCGTTGTGTTGTTGTTGTCATCATTGGATGTGAACACATTTTCAGGCTTAATACACCTCATAATATATATCTAACTGATAAGCCACATGTTTCGATCCTATACATGGGTCATATTCAGGCATAGTTTAATATAATATATAATATATTTATTTATTGCAATTGGGTTGTTAACCGGTGGCTGTGGTTATTTTACATGTAAACAAAACATTAAATTGGTTACTAATAGATTTAAGTTGGGAGGGCTACATGAGAAGCATGTAGTGACAACTTGGAATGTTGGGAACCATCTAGCATTTGATTATAGACACAGGGAAACCAAGAAAAACCTGAGAAACCAACTAAAATCTGTAAAGCGCAGCATGAAAAAATAAGATGTTCATATAATATTATACGCTACGGTTACGAGGTGTCATATTTTACAGTATCTGCATATATTGAAGTTTCATTTAAATATTATTACAGTAGCTACTTTTGTGTGTTAAGAATATACAGATGTTGTGTGTTTTGATGTTTGTTGCTACCAGCCGAATATTTTTAAATGACAAAAAATAGACAAAAAAACCCTAGACACTGTCATAATATTTTAATAGGAAAATCAGCCTCAGTATATACACTCAGCAATATCTACTGTCATGATATTTTAAAAGAAACCTCAATGTATAAACTCAGCAGTATCTACTGTCATGATATTTGAAAAGAAACCTCACTATATACTCTCAGCAATATCTACTGCCATAATATTTTAAAAGAAACCTCAGAGTATACACTCAGTAGTAGCTACTGTCATGATATTTTAAAAGAAACCTCAGTGTATACACTCAGCAGTAGTTACTGTAATGATATTTTAAAAGATACCTCAGTGTATACACTCAGCAATATCTACTGTCATAATATTTTAAAAGAAACCTCAGTCTATATACTCAGCAGTAGCTACTGCCATAATATTTTAGAACAAACCTCTGTTTATACACTCAGCAATATATATTGTCATAATCTATTAAAAGAAACCTCATTATATACACTCAGCCATATCTACTGTCATAATATTTTAGAACAAACCTCAGTTTATACACTGAGCAATATCTACTGTCTTAAAATTTTAAAAGAATCCTCAGTACATACACTAAGCAATAACTACTGTCATAATATTTAAGAACAAACCTCACATTATACACTCAGCAATATCTATTGTAATGATATTTAAAAGAAACCTCAGTATAAACACTCAGCAGTAGCTACTGCCGTGATATTTTAAAAGAAAGCCCATTATTTACACTCAGAGGCAGCTGCAGTTACACTACTTTAAAAGAAATCTAATTATATACTCTCAGCAATATTTACTGTCAAAATATTATAAAAGAAATCTCAGTTTATACACTCAGAAATATCTAGTGTCATGATGTTATAAAAGAAACCTAAGTACATATATTCAGCTGTAGCTACTCTCAAAATATTTGAAAAGGAACCTCGGTATATACACTCAGCAGTAGCTACTGTCATGATATTTTAAAAGAAACCTCAGCATATAGAATCAGTAATATTTACTGTTATGATATTTTAAATGAAACTTCAGTATATACGCTCAGGAATATCTACTGTTGAAATATTTTAAAGGAAACATGAATATATGCACTCAGCAATATCTATTGTCATAGTATTTTAAAAGAAAACTCAGTATATGACTCAGCTGTACCTACTCTCATAATATTTGAAAAGAAACCTCGGTATATACACTCAGCAGTAGCTACTGTCATAAAATTTTGAAAGAAACCTCATTGTATACACTCAGCAATATCTACTGTCTTAATATTTTAAAAGAAACCTAATTATATAAATCAACAGTAGCTACTGTTATAATATTTTAAAAGAAACCTCAGTATATACATTCACCAATATCTACTGTCAAAATATTTGAAAGGAAACCTAAGTATATACACTCACCAATATCTAGTGTCATAGTATTTTAAAAGAAACCTCAGTACACATATTCAGCTGTAGCTACTCTCATAATGTTTAAAAAGAAACCTCGGTCTATAAACTCAGCAGTAGCTACTGCCATGATATTTTTAAAGAAACCTCAGTATATACACTCAGCAATATCTACTGTCAAAATATTTGAAAGTAAACCTAAGTATATTCACTCAGCAATAGCTAGTGTCATAGTATTTTAAAAGAAACTTCAGTACATATATTCAGCTGTAGATACTCTCATAATATTTGAAAAGGGACCTCGGTATATACACTCAGCAGTAACAACTGTCATGATATTTTAAAAGAAACCTCAGTGCATACACTCAGAAATATTTACTGTCATACTATTTTAAAAGAAATTTCAGTAAATACACTCAGCAAAAGCTACTGTCATAATATTTTAAAAGGTACCTCAGGTTATACACTCTGTAATATCTACTGTCATAATATTTTAAAACGAAACCTCAGTATACACATTCAGCAAAATCTAATACCATGATATTTTAAAAGAAACCTCAGTATACATACTCAGGAATATCTACTGTAAAATATTTTAAAAGGAACCTAATTACATACACTCAGCAATATCTAGTTTCATAGTATTTTAAAAGAAACCTCAGTATATACACTCAGCTGTAGCTACTCTCATAATATTTGAAAAAAACCCTCAGTTTATACACTGAACAGTAGCTACTGACATAATATTTTGAAAGAAACCTCAGTGTATAAACTCAGCAATATCTACTGTCATAATATTTTAAAAGAAACCTCATTATATACACTCAGCAGTAGCTAATGTCATAGTATTTTAAAAGAAACCTCAATACATATATTCAGCTGTAGTTACTCTCATAATATTTGAAAAGGAACCTCGGTATATACACTCAGCAGTAGCTACTGTCATGATAATTTAAAAGAAATCTCAGTGTATAAAATCAGCAATATTTACTGTCATATTATTTTAAAAGAATTCTCAGTAATTAAGCGCAGCAAATGCTACTGTCATAATACTTTAAACGTAACCTCAGTATATACAATCAGTAATATCTAATGTCATAATATTTTAAAAAGAAACCTCATTATACACATTCAACAACATCAACTGTCTTGATATTTTAAAAGAAACCTCAGTTTATACACTCAGAAATATCTCCTGTCAGAATATTTTAAAGAAACGAAAGTATATACACTCAGCAATATCTAGAGTCATAATATTTGAAAGGAAACATCAGTATATACACTCAGCCGTAGCTACTCTCATAAAATTTGAAAAGAAACTTCGGTTTATACACACAACAAAAGCTACTGTCACAAAATTTTAAAAGAAACCTCAGTGTATAAATCAGTAATATCAACTGACATTACGTTTTAAAAGAAACCACATTATATAAAATCAGCAGTAGCTACTGTCAGAATAGTTTGAAAGGAACCTCAGTATATACAATCAGCAATAACAACTTTCAATATATTTTAAAAGAAACCTCGGTTTATACACAGAGCAATATCTAGTGTCATAATATATGGAATGAAACCTCAGTATATGAACTCAGCTTTAACTACTCTCATAATATGTGAAAATAAATCTCGATATATACACCCAGATTTGACCACTGTCATTATATTTTAAAATAAAACAAAGTGTGTACACTCAGCAATAACTACTCTCATAATATTTTTAAAAAACCTCAGTATATACACTCAGCAGTAGTTACTGTCCTAATATTTTAAAAGAAACCTCAGTATATACACTCAGAAATATTTACTGTCGTAATAGTTTAAAATAAATCTCAGTATATACACTCAACCATATCAACTGTCAAGAGATTTGAAAAGAAACCAAATTATATACACTGACCAATACCTACTCTCATACTCTTTTAAAAGAAACCTCAGTATATACACTCAGCAATATCGACTGTCAAAATATTTTAAAAGAAACCTCAGTATATACACTCAGCGGTATTTACTCTCATGGAATTTTAAAAGAAACATCAGTATATACACTCAGCAGTAGCTACTGTCATAATATTTTAAAAGAAACTTCAGTATATACAATCTGCTGTAGCTACTGTTATAATATTTCAAAGAAACATCAGTGTATACACTCAGCAATAACCACTGTCATAATATTTTAAATGAAATCTCATTATACTTACTCAGCAGGAGCTACTGGCGTAGTATTTTAAAAGAAAACTCAGTATAAACACTTATCAATATCTACTCTCAAGATATTTTGAAAGGAACCTCAGTATGTACACTCAGCCATATCTACTGTCATAATATTTCAAAAGAAACCTCATTATATTTCCTCAAAGTTAGCTATTGACATAATATTTTACAAGGAACATAATTATATACACTCAGCAATAAGTAATCTCAAAATATTTTAAAAGAAACCTCGGTATATACACCCAGCAATATCTACTCTCATAATATTTTAAAAGAAACTTAAGTACATACACTCAGCAATACCTACTGTCATTATATTTTAAAAGAAACCTAAGTATATACACTGATCAGTAGCTACTGCCAAAATATTTTAAAAGAAACCTCAGTATATACACTCAGCAATATCTACTGTCATTATATTTTAAAAGAAACCTCAGTATATACACTCAGCTGTAGCTACTGTTATAATATTTCAACGAAACATCAGTGTATACACTCAGCAATAACCACTGTCATAATATTTTAAATGACACCTCATTATATACACTCAGCAGAAGCAACTGTCTTAAATTTTAAAAGAAACCTCATTATATACACTCAGCAGTGTACACTGTCATAATATTTTAAAAGAATCCGCATTATATACACTAAAAAGTAGCTACTGTTGTAATATTTTAAAAGAAACCTCAGTATATATACTCAGAAATATCTACTGTCATAATAATTTATAAGAAACCCCAATATATACACTCAGGAATATCTACTCTTAAAATATTTCAGCGAAACCTCAGTATATTCACTCAGGAATATCTACTGTGATATTATTTTAAAGGAAAGCTCAGTATATACATTCAACAGTAGCTACTGTCTTGATATGGTAAAAGAAACCTCAGTATGTACACTCAGCATTATCTACTGTCCTAATAATTTTAAAGAAACCTCAGGTTTTACACTCAGCAATATATACTCTCAAGAAATTTTTCTAAGAAACTTCAGCATACACACTCAGCAGTAGCTACTTTCATAGTATTTTAAAAGGAACCTCGTTATACACACTCAGCCGTATGTAGTGTCTTAATATTTAAAAGAAACCTCACAAAATACACTCAGCAATATCTACTCTCCTAATATTTTAAAAGAAACCTCATTATATACATCCAGCAGTAGCTACTGTCGTGATATTTTAAAAGAAACCTCAGTATATACACTCAGCATTATCTCTTGCCATAATATTTTTAAAGAAACCTCAGTGTATACACTCAGCAAAATCTACTGTCATGATATGTTAAAGAAACCTCAGCCTATACACTCAACAGTAGCTATTTTCATGATATTTTAAAAGGAACCTCATTATGTATACTCAGCAATATGGACTGTCAAAATATTTTAATAGAAACCTCAATATACACACTCAGCAATATATATTGTCATAATATTTTAAAGGAAAACTCAGTATATATACTCAGCAATATCTTCTGTCATATTATGTTAAAAGAAACCTCAGCATATACTTTCCGCAGTATCTACTGTCATAATGGTTATAAGAAACCTCAGTATTTACACTCAGCAATATGTACTGTCATAATATTTTAAAAAGAATCCTCAGTATATACACTCAGCAATATCTACTTTGATAATATTTTAAAAGGACCCTTATTATATACACTAAACATTATATACACTAAACATTATATACACTAAACATTATATACTTTCATAATATATTAAAAGAAATCTCAGTGTATACATTCTTCAATATCTACTCTCATAATATATTTAAAATAAACCTCAGCATATACACTCAGCAGTAGCTACTGTCATAATATTTTAAAGAAACCTCATTATATACACTCAGCCATATCTACTTTCATAGTATTTTAAAATGAACCTCATTATATACACTCTTCAATATCTACTGTCATAATATTTTAAAAGAACCCTCAGCGTATACACTCAGCGTTAGCTACTCTCATTATATTGTAAAAAGAACCTCAGCAATATATACTCTTCTGATATATTTGAACAAACCCCAATATATACGGACAAGAACTGTAAATAATGAGCTCTCATAATCCTTGTGTCTAACGTAATACACACTTCTTTCCCCTTACATACTGTTCTTATACCAATCCTGATGTTTCTGATCCATGTATAGTGTAGAAACATGTAGCTTTACAATTGAAATAAACTCACACTTTGTGTTTAACACGGACCAGCGTTTTTGTCGAATGTTACGAGTGGTATCTATATACTTGTAGAAAAACTGTAACATCCAACCCGACTCGTATCTTGAGGAACGCAGATGTGAGAATATAAGGTAATGCGGAAAAGAATATTGGACTTTAAAAGACATCATTTGATTGGAAACATTGCCGTTACATTGAAGCAACTTGAGGACGCTTTGGATTTATTGAAGTAAAGAGGATTAAAGCTTCCTGACTGAAATGCCTAAATGAATGCAGAAATTTCGTCTGAAGGTTTGTGCCTGACTTGTCTTCTCTTTATACTTCATTATGATCCCCCTTGTGTACTAATCATTTTTTAACACTGTCATTTTGCTCATCTAGTTAAGAAACATCTATTCTTTATTAAGACCTCCTGAGGTTCGGTTTCGTGTTTAGACGAATTTACCGAATATTCTACTTTGAACCAATTCAAGTCCACTTATACACTCATATTATCCATTTTAATATTATCCTACTTATATGTGTAACTGTTTCAAAGTGTCTTTTTTTTTCCTTTAATGTTTCCCTTCTAGTCTCTGTGCGGGTTTTGGTTATCCCATGATTTGCACCATAATTTGTTCAACCTCATAAAATTATGTGAGGAGCCATAATTAGACCAGGGCCATCGACCGTCAGCTTACCATTCACTCAGTACGTCCGAAATTCAGCATATCGGCTGAATTGTTACAGTATGGTTAAAATAACTTATCGTTTTTCTTTACCCACTTTTCCTGGGAGCTCGTCCAAGAATTCATCAGCTGAAGTTAAGCGCCTGTCAACTCGTGTTGCGATGACACGCTGGACAGTAGTGTCTGAGAAGTTGCCGTACCTCACGGCGATATTGCATTTATATTTCAAGTTTCCAGTTGTGTATAGTGACGGCGCCGTTATTCGTTTGTAGCATTCTGTGGAATGGAACAGATAGGGAGAAAGTGTCAATGGCCGTAGTCCTTCATGTTCAAGATACGAAGTTTCAACCCCCTTGGGGGTCTTCTTCAATTTTTCACGGCGATACAGTAACCGCACAACCGACATGGCCTCTTGTTTAAACAGCTCCTCGCAGCAAGATGCCTTCACAGGAAGCTGTTAGTTGTGCAGCTGGTAAATAAATTGGCCGAATTTTATGGAACCCGAAGCTTTACGTTCTTGTTTACTGTACAAGCCTTCATGAACCGCATGAACCTACACCATTGCCTATTTATTAAGGATTGATTTTAATATTATCCTACCACCAAAATGTAGGTTTCAAAGTACAAACCCGTCTGCAACGGAACCTGGGTGTAAGGGAAACCCGTATTTAGCGGAAAAATTTAACAGTTCAGAGAAACAAAATTCAGGTGCCTCTATTAAACGGAACCTGCCTACAGAGAGAAAAGTCTGGAGATAAGTAGGTTTCATTGTAGTAGTTTCCATTCGGGGTTTATGACTGAAATTTATTATGCATTCTAATACCCGTCGTGCATTCTACATGTCCTGCTTTTCCTTCCGTCTTGTTTCGATCATCTTAACATTGTTGCTGTTGTTATTATTATTTATTGCAATTGAGTTTTCACTCGGTGGAAGTCGTCCTTACACTAGTAACAAATAATGATACATATACATAAAAGAAACAATATTAAAACACGGTAAATACTAGTACGCATATTACCAACACATCCACACAATTGTTAAAACACCCACATTTAACACACATCCACAAATTACAAGACCCACAAATACACAAAACCAAACTTAACAAAATCCACACATACGCAAGGACACACTACACAAAACACACACATACACAAACCCACACATTACAAAACCCACACATACACATAACCAAACATAACAAAACCCACAAATACACACCAACCGACATATTACAAAACCCACACAAACAAAACCACACATTACATAACACACACGTACACATACCCACACATACAAACGCCCACACATTACAAAACCCACACATACACATACCCACATATACGCACAAACACACATTACAATATCCACACCTACACACACCCACACATTACAAAACCCTCACATAAACACAAACCCACACATCACAAAACCCACATACACACAACCACAAATTAAAAAAACCATACATACACATACCCACACACACACGCACATCCACACATTACAATATCCACACATACACACATCCACACTTTACAAAACCCACACATACGCACACACACACATTACAATATTCACACATACACACACCCACATTTTAAAAAACCCACACATACGCACACCCACACATTACAATATCCACACATACGCACACACACACTTCACAAAACCCACACATACGCACAGCCACAAATTAAAATATTCAAACATACGCACACCCAAACTTTACAAAACGCACACATACGCACAACCACGCATTACAATATCCACACATTCGTACACTCACATTTTATAAAACCCACACATACGCACACACACACAAATTACAATATCCACACATACGCACACCAGCACTTCACAAAACCCACACATACGCACGCCCACACATTACAAAACCCACACATACACACACCACACATTACAAAACGCACACATACACACATTCACACATTACAAAAACCCACACATACACACACCCACACATTACAAAACCCACACATACACATACACACACATACCCACACCCAAACATTACAATATCCAAACATACACACAACAACACTTTGCAAAACCCACACATACACACACCCACACATGCACACACCCACACATTACAAAATGCACAATTACACACACTCACACATTACAAAATCCAAACATACACACACCCCCACATTACAAAACCCACACATACGCACACCTACACAGTACAGATCCCACACATACACACACCCATATATTAAAATATCCACACATACACACAACCACACAATACAAATCCCACGCATACACACATCCACACATTACAAACCACACACATACACACACTCACACATTACAAAACCCACATACACACACCCACACATTCCAATACCCGCACATACCCACACCAACACCTTACAAAACCCACACATACACACGCTCACACATTACGAAACCCACACATATACACACCCACACATACACACAACCACACATTCCAATACCCGCACATACACACACCAACACATTACAAAACCCACACCTACACACGCTCACAAATTACAAAACCCACACATACACACACACTCACTTTGCAAAACCCACACATACAAACACACACATATTACTAAACCGACACCTACACACTCACACATTACAAAACCCACACATACACACACCCACACATTACAAAACCCACACATACGCACGCCCACACATTACAAAATCAACACATACACACAATCACACTTTGCAAAACCCACACATACAAAAACCCACACATTATAAAACCGACACCTACACACTCACACATTACAAAACCCACACATACACACACTCACACATTACAATACCCCCACATACACACACCCACACATTACAAAACCCACACATACACACACTCATACGTTGCAAAACCCACACATACACACACCCACACATTAAAGAACCCACACATACACACACTCACACATTACAATACTCACACATACACACACCCACACATTACAATACTCACACATACAAACACCCACACATTACAAAACCCACACATTCACACACTCACACATTACAAAACCCACACACACACATACACACACACACACACCCACATTACAAAACCCACATATTCACACACCGACACATTACAAAACCCACACATACACACAACTACACATTAAAAACCCACACATACACACACCCACACATTACAAAACCCACACATACACACACCCACACATTACAAAACCCACACATACGTACGCCCACACATTACAAAATCCACACATACACACACTCACACTTTGCAAAACCCACACTTACAAACACCCACACATTACAAAACCGACACCTACACACTCACACA
>Ga0123352_10015802_pt1 | contig 12020 bp, 10 predicted proteins | sample TergutLab28metaG_FD_89700 | JGI IMG/M metagenome (GOLD analysis project Ga0123352, IMG submission 89700) | Labiotermes labralis P1 segment gut microbial communities from Petit-Saut dam, French Guiana - Lab288 P1 | ecosystem: Host-associated > Arthropoda: Insects > Digestive system > Gut ...
AAACACTATGGGATCCCAAAGTGGACAAAGCATCTGGTAACGAAATTGTAGGGGCCTGAAGATGACTGACATCTAGTCGAAACATGTAGCCTTACTCTAGAATAAATAGATTGTGCTGACGTAAGTTTGTGTATAGATGATTGTTGGAGGTATAAATCCACGCATTCTTAACGTTGGCCCGTGGTGAAGGTGAAGGTTCGCCTTTAAGCTTCCATTGCTGAAGGCTCGGATAGACAATCTCTGATACCATCTGAACAGTAGGGGCACCTGAACCGGTCCGTACACTGCGCGAGACTGCGGTACCTCCGCAACTGTCGGGAGCAGAATTTCGATTTCATAGTCGTTCTGCTTGCTGCCCAGTCGGTATACCGATCAAGGTCCAGATTCCTTGCGGTGGTTTACTGATCCAGACGTAGGTGTAATTATGTTGTCGCAATAAACTAATGAAAAGTTTCAATAAATGTATTTTTTTTTCTGGTCAGCTCTCTTTCTGAAGGTTCATTTTACTCCCGTAGCATTTGACCACGACATTTTCTCGACAAGAATTCTACTTGCATTTGGAAGTGCCTTATGCCACTAGTTAAGTAAGATTTCACAGAACTGAATTACAACTTTCTTTTTGAGGACCACATAAAACGGATTGGCAGACCACCCGTAGGCCGACGTCACAGAACGTGGCTCCTCTGCAGCATGCCCATTTCTTAACTTTCACCTACGGTTCACTTCCACCAAGTTATCAGAATAATTTTAGAGAGAACATTTAGGGCTGTTTATCTAAGTATTTTATCGGCATCTGCTTTATGCAGAATGGGCCACGAAAAAGTAGCTCGCCTTCCGTTTTGTAAGTGTCCTTGTGTTTTCTTCTGGCCTTAGTACGTACATTGCGTAGAGTGTTTGTACAGTTTGTCAACAGTCGTGCTGTCAACATCCCCCCTCCCCCCCAGGCTGGTCGTCCTCGATCGCATGTTGTTCGCCTGTATTTACGCTATGCTACGGACTCGGGCTGCTTTTTCGTGGCCCACTCTGTATAAGAAGGCGTACCGTTTCGGAAATGGTTTCTATTTCCGTCTTCTGGTGGAGATGTTATGATGAAATGCCTAGAGTGTTGGATCCTAGGTAGAATTACTTTCATGGCCCACGAGAAGAACAATAGAAGCATTTCACAAAATTTAGTTGATTATATATTAGCAGAGTTTCAGGTTCGAATTTTGCTTCCTGAGGGACGGAAAGTTACGCAATATTCCTCCCCTCTTTCATTCCTTCGTGCGCCCTAGCTCTAAGGAGGTAAGTGTTAGTAATTATCGTAATTTAAGTTTCCGGCAGTAATATTTCCTGCACAAAAATAAATCATCTTCAACAAATTCAAGCACACGCAAATATATGGCGGTTTTTGAAAGTAATTTTGATGTTTTGTTGACCGTGTATCTCAGTATAATCTTAGTAATTGGCCAACTTAATGCACAAATTTATCATATTCCTACATGTTTCGAGCACAATAGTGCTCGAAACATGTAGGAATATGATAAACTTGTTATAAAACAAGAATTTGTGCATTAAGTTGGCCAATTACTAAGAATATAAAAGTAAATTTGTCCCTACACATGTCGTGAAGACGTATAGGGAACTGGATGTGTGGCTCCATTTAATCTTAATCTCGGAAGCAGATATAGGTGGGTGGCCAGCCTCACGTCCCCGTCCGCTTTATCCATGGTAATAGGTAAAAAGATAAAGAAATCCCATTACAGACCTGGACAGGCCCTGAGGGTTCCAGGAGGTTGAGGATCCCAGACTTCCAGACAATCGGCACGTGAAAGTGGTAAAGTTGTCAGCCCTACACGCCGGCCGCCTTTACCCACAGGAAATATTCCTGGCACTCATTTCTGTTAGGGGCTGAGTCGACCCCAGGGCCATAGTGCGGCCGGAAGGATTATGTCAATGAAAAATTCCAGTGACACAATCGGAAATCGAACCCGCGACCTTCCGGCTTGTAGCGCAGTGCCTCAACCAACTGCGCCGTAGCGTGCCTGGGAAGGGGTGCCTGTACCAATTTAATATACAGCTGCGTGGATTTCAGAATCGGTCTGGACTTTTCGGAAAAGAGATAAATATCTCGCCCTGCCGAGTTTCGAACCACGGATCGCCCAACCCATCAGTACACTGAGTAGGCTATCCCGCCCACCATTCGACACGTAGAGTCTTCGATGCTGACAGTTACGTTGGATAACCCACAAAAATAAACTCTCCTGTAAGATGCTTATGATGAAATTGTTAACGAAGGTACACGAGCCCTTCTCCCAGTGGTCAGAATGTGTTACCGGCATTTCAGGTTCAAGTCCTGAAATGGACCGGCGATCCAGGTTCAAACCCTGAACGGGCTTCTTGACATATGTTCCTTTGACTGTAAGTGACCTAACTAGTTGAAACAGCAGGAGTGTGAGGGCCGTTAAAGCATTCAAAAGCTTGAGCCTGTGTAGAACATCCATCAACTGTCAAGTTGGTAGGAATTTTTCAGCTCGGTGTTCCGAGTGAAATCCGAGACATTTGATAGTTTTGAGGACGTAATTCATTCAGTAGAAAGTGCCAGTGGGCAACACCCCTAGATATTCGTTTATCGTAAATTTGGGGTCTACTGACATTCATTAGCGCAGCCAATAAAATTTGACTTTACAAAAAATTAAATTCGGCCTATGGGGGGTTCTCCAAATTTAAATTTCGACCAACAGAATCATTTCAGTACATAAGGGAGGTTTTGGCGCGGTTTGAACCTGAATCGCCGGTCCATTTCAGGGCTTGAAGCTGAAATGCCGGTAACAAATATCTGTTCTGCAGAGAACTGATGACATGAAGAGTAATTTCATAATTCAAGAAATTCATGTGAGAGAAGTAATTTTGTTTTAAAATGACTGTGTTTTGGTTTTCTATATCGTCCACGATAATCAGGGTGTTGAGATTTTTCGGAGAAAATTGCTGCCTCTCCTCTCTCAATGTTACTAAATGTAATTCCGGTGGACCATGGTAAGTGGGTCCTTGTCACCACGGCATGGCGCGTCCTCAGGTTGCCTCCAATATAGAGGGTAACTGCGAATATGTTGAATAAGCAGTCGAGGACAGCCGAAAAGAAGTGGTCCTCCAGCTTGGAAGATGGGCGAGGTGCTAACAACTCCGCACCGTAGAAGTTTGTCTTGTTACGAAACGCTTACTCTTGCCTCGGGCCTGGATTGATCCTTTGCTACTACCTAAGCAATGGAAAGGGACATAAAATTAAGTACATGGAATATAAGGAGCCTATATAGTTCAGGTTCACGTACAGCAGTAGCCAGGGAATTAGCAAGGTGTAAATTAGTTTTAGTGGGTTAGGTGAGACAAAGAGGGCACTGTAAGAGCAGGGGATTCTATATTTCTCTACGGAAAAGACACGAAAATCATCGATTGGGATCAGGATTTTGGACACCACAGAATAGTATCAACAGTTAAGAGAGTAGAATTTGTTACTGACATCATGTCATATACAGTTCTGAGAGGTCGCTGCTTTAGTACCATTGTTTTGAATGTGCATGCACCAAGTGAGGAGAAAAGTGGTGATTCAACAGATAGTTTTTAATAGGAATTCGAGTTTCACCACATTGATCACGTATTAATAGATAGGAGATGGCATTCGAGCATAATCGATGTACGATCTTTCAGGGGAACTGACTGTGACACTCATCAATATCTGATGGTTACAAAACCTTAGGGAAAGATTGGAAGCAATTAAACAAGAAGCCCAGGAGTTTGAGGTGAAGGGATTTAATTTCAGGAAGTTGAGTGAGTTGGAGGCTAGGAAACAGTATCAGATTAAGATCTCAAACAGGTCTGCAGCTTTGGAGAATTTAAATGATAACGAGGACATAAATAAGGCCTGGGAAAACATGAAAGAGAATATCAAATCTTCAGCTGAAGAGAGTCTAGGTCTGTACGAATTTAAGCAGCAAAACCACGGTTTGATGAAGAATGTTTACAATTTTTAGATGAAAGGAAGCAGGCTAAAATGCAGTGGATACAGGATCCAAACCAAAGCAATGTAGATAATCTAAACAATGTAAGAACTGAAGCCAGTAGACATTACAGGGAAAAAAAAGAAGGTACATATGAAAGCTAAAATTGATGAACTTGAAACTAACAGTAAGATCAAAGACATCAACAGCGACTTGTACAAGAGCATCAATGACTTTCAGAAGGGTTACCAGCCTGGAACTAATATTGTGTAGGCTGAGAAGGAGAATATGATTACAGACTACCACAATACTTTGGCTAAGCAGAGGAACCATTTCTCTCTGCTACTGAATGTACATAGAGTTAACGATGTTAAGTAGACAGAAATACATACAGCAGAACCACTAGTGCCTGAGCCGTGTGCCTTTGATGGTGACATGGCTATTGAAAAGCTAAAAAGACACGTATCACCAGGTATCGATCAAATCCCATCAGAACTGATTAAACCTTGTGGTAGAAAACTCGATCTGAGATCCATAAACTTATTAATTCTATTTTGTATAAGGAAGAACTGCCCGAGGAGTGGAAGAAGTTGATCAGTCAATCATTGTAGCTATTTATAAGAAGAGTGATAAAACAGGCTGTATTAGCTATACATGTTTTTCACTTTTGTCAACTACGTGTATGATTTTATCCAACATCCTGCTGTCAAGGTTAACTCCGTTTGCGGAGGAAATTACTGGGGATCAACAGTGTGGATTTCGACGCAACAGGTCAACTACTAATCATATATTCTGCTTTCGCCAAATACTTGAGAAAATATGGGAATAAAATGAAGCAGTGCATCAGGTGTTTATGGACTTCATTCAAACCTATGTTTAAGTTAGGAGGGAGGTACTCTTTGATATTGGTGTTGAGTTTGGTATCCCCATGAAACTGGTAAGGCTAATAAGAATGTGTCTGAATGAAACCTATAGCAGAGTCCGAATAGGCAAGCACTTGTCTGAGGTGTTTCCTATTGAGAATGGTTTGAAACAAGGAGATGCTTTATCTCCATTGCTTTTCAACATTGCTTTAGAGTATGCTGTTAGGAGGGTTTAGGTAAAACAGGATGGCTAGAAATTAAATGGTACATATCAGCTTTTGGTTAATGCTGCTGTTGCTGATGATGATGATGATATATGGGGGAGAAGCGTCATTTCTGTAAAGAAAACACAGAAGCTTTTGTAGTTGCTAGTAAGGAGAAAGGATGCTGATAAAACTAGGTACATAGTCATTTCTCCAGATCAGAATACAGAAGGAAGTCACAATATCAAGGCTGATATTACTACCTAAGAAATAGTGGAAGAGTTCAAATATTTGAAAACAACCTTAACGAATCAAAGTTCTATTCAAGAAGAAATTAAGAGCAAACTGAATTCAGGGAATGCTTGCTATCATTCGATGTAGAATCGTTTGTCTTCCAGTCTGTTACCCAAAAATATAAAGATTCAAATTCACAGATATATATTTTTGCCTGTTATTTTGTATGGGTGGGAAACATGATCTCTCACATTGGTGGAGGAACGTGGGCTGAGGGTGTTTGAGAACAGGGTGGTAAGGAGAATATTTGGGCCTAAGAGGGACTAGGTAACAGGGAGTGGAGGAAACTACATACTGAGGAGCTTAATGATCTGTATTCCACACCAAATATTATTCAGGTGATCAAATCGCGAAGAATGATGTAGGGATTGCGTGTAGCACATAGGGGGAGAGGAGAGGTGCATATAGGGTTTCGGTGGGGAAATCTGGGGAAAGAGAGCCCTTGAAGGTCCCAGGAATAGATGAGAGAATAATATTAAGATGTATCTTCAGGAATGTGATTGGGGGGGGGGGGGCGTATGGACTGGATTGGTCTGGTTCAGGACAGGGACACGTGGCGGGTACTTGTAAACGCTGTAATGAAACTTCGGGTTCCGTAAAATGAGGGGAATTTCTTCACTAGATGAGAACTGATGAACTTCTCAAGAACGACTCTCCTCCATGGAGTGAGTGAGTAAGGAAGTAAGTATGTACGTAAGTATTTATGTAGGTAAGTAATTCAGGGTGGATTCTGTAGATGGAGGCAGCAGGTCCCTCCGAAAATTCTCAACAAACATATCATCCTACACAGAGTAATAACCCTCAAAAAGCCATCATTTGAACAACGCCCACCTTTAAAACCTGGAAACTTAACGTGCATTTTATTACAATACGGTAATTTGTCATCTGTGCAGCGGTGATGCTCTTTATGTCACCCCTCTGAAGTTCATACAGGTTTTACGCAACATATCGCATTGTGTGTTATCATCACTGCATCCAAATTTATGGACCCATGAATTTCTGCAGAAGACACGGAGCAGGTAAGTTATCCAAAACAAGAGGACGTTTCTCAATTCACCTGAAGTCCCCATCCCCAAACATTCACATGCCTGTCACCACTTAATCAATCCGTGTCACATGTAAAGGGTGATGTTCTGGTCTTATCGTCATTTTCCAGTAATTTGCCAAAGGTGTATTCGTTTTCTACCGTCCCCATACATCCCCCCACCCTTTTTTTTAGCACATTTCCTCAACATTTACTTTCTTCGCTCCATCACAACGTAAAACCAGAACCGAGAAACAAACAAACACCTAAATCCATGTAGAATCGTTAGGAGTTGCTAGCGAGGAGCGGAGGGGGCGATCAATAATCTGTAATGCATTTGCATTTGTTTCGAATAAATACGGTGCATTTGTGTACACCAGAAATATTATGTTGCAACTTTGTGTGCGAATTCAACAAATTGCTCGGGTGTATCAGTTCGTTTTAATATTTGTTTTGTAACACGCGAGAGAAACCGTAAATAGATCGGATTTTGCGGGCTATTACATTCGTTATTTTCCACATTTCGTGTTATATGGCTTCCATCTGGTTAAACGATAAAAATATACGACATATGTCCTGTAACACAGCTGGCACGTTTGAGGTTTCACCTTCCGATTGGTCGTTTAAGACTATGAATTTAAAACAAGCCAGAGATCACTGCATAGCGGATGGAAGTTTTTTTTTTATTCTTGTAATATACGTGTACGTGTACGTGTACGTACAGCAGTTGAGGAAGATTAGCTAGAAGGAGAACGTGGCGTTCAAAACTGCCTACAATATTTGAGTCATAAATCCTTGGTGGCAGGCGTTACTTCCATGATCTAGCCGTTGGTAGGAGGAAATACTAAAATGAAATTTAAATACACACACACACACTCACACGCACACGCACACACCACACATACAGACACACACCACACACACCATACATACAGACACACCACGCACGCACACGCACACAGACGCGCGCGCGCACACACACACACACAAACACGCGCGCGCGCACACACACACCATACATACAGACACACACACGTGCACGCACGCACACAGACACACACACCATACATACAGACACACACACACACACCATACATACAGACACACCACGCACGCACACGCACACACACACACCACGCAACACACACACACACATACACACTGTCCGGTCGTGCTATGAATTCAAGTGGCTGAGGAGAGAGAGACACAGCTGGGGAGTTACCAGAATTTGGTGAAAATTCGGACCATATAAATGGGCCGGAAATATCAGCCGAGCTCTACTATCAGCTTTCCAAAAAGGTTTCCCTTCCGTCGTGTAAGCATTCTTCCACCTCTGATTTTTTTCTCCATAAGAACTGTTCGTACAGGGGTGTAATTCCATCTTGCTCGATGATATGAAGTTTACGGTGTAATTATCTGTGAGTCAATGTGTGGCGAAACACAAGTTGTCTTGGCTTTCGTAAAACTACCTCATTTCCGTTTGAAACCACTCTGTCTTGGTAATTTTAAACTTTTTGTGACCAACGAAACGGAAGTTCTGACAATTCAAACTTGTGAGTTAGAAGCGCCTTTCAGTACCGGCGACGAAATTGCTAACGATTTAAAATAGGAGTTGTATGATGTTTATTGCAGTAGCCATTTGTCAGGCACGTCCGCAAAGTTGCGAAAAGCGCCTGTTAGCTTCATCATGTCTGTCCGTTCGTCTGTCTGTCCGCATGGAACAACTCTGCTCTCCCTGGATGGATTTTCATGAAATTCGATGTTTGAATACTTTGAGAAAAACTGTCGAGAAAAGTCAAATTTAATTCAAATCGGATAAGAATAACGGGTACTTTACACGAAGACCACTAGAAGTTTATGATCTATCTCGCTCATTTCTTCTTAGAATTAGAAATGTTTCAGACAACATTTGTAGAGGAAATCAAGACACATATTTTGTATTGTATAACTTTTTTTTTCTTTCGAAAATCGTGCCGTTTGTGAGATAATATGGAAAAATATGGTAGAGCGGGGCAGGTCATAGATGATAATATGGAGCATGCGCATTGCATGCTGGATAAATAAGGCTACACACGCACTCATAATAAGTAATACTTACTGCTTTTCCATTGCAATAATGGTTGCACGAACGCGCCTCAGTGTTACGGTATACGTACATTGCCTGTTCTGTTAAATCTGAATGTACCTATATGGCTAATAAATATACATAGGACATTGCCAACAAATATTCGTGATACTAAATCCAACTCATGTGGGTCCAGCGAGATCGGGCCTGTTTTATTTAAACTCTTAAAATGTTCCAGACTGACCAAAAAACGGTGTTACATAAATAATAACCAACACGTATACATTCACAGGCAGGATTTAACATAACACATAATTTGACTGAAAATTTTGTGATAAGCATACACAAGTTATCTATTGTTTTTTCTTTGGCACGATCGTCTTATTACAAACGACGTTTTTAAGTGTGTCTTCCAAGTAAGTTCAGTGCGTACAAAACAGAATACAATAGTTGCTATTTTTAGCAGTGGATTTTGTTTTAAAATTTAATTTTTTTTTTCCTCACTGAAAGACACTCTTTTGGAATAATGCACTTTCATGTTAATGTAAAAATTATATTGTTGGAAAACAAAATATATTCAGTGTTATTGTTAGGAGGCAATAGGATCTTCACTGGTAACAAAGCAAGCAACACAAATAAAAGATCCCAAACACGATATCTCATTCATAACGAGGAGATAATAAAGAAAATTATACCAAAATAATTATCTAAATGCATTGAGATTTATCGCGTATCTTTACTTGGATTACAAGTAACTGGTAAATGTAATTTACTCTAAACTATATCTACCTCTTGGTTGTTGCAAATAAAATATTACGTAGTCATTATAATAAAAAATCTCCTTTGTTATACATTTCTTCTCAATTATATTGAGCCGGTGTTAAAAATCTTGCGTCCTATGTTATCTCTTTTCCCTCATCTGACATATCTAAACTCCCTCCGTGCTCTCTGATGCGCTTGTGCGCTCTGACGCGCCCGCTGCCCCGGGCCTCTCAATACATTCGCTATTTTCAAACCAAACAAAGAAACCCATTAATTAAGAGGCTCCATCTCAGGCTTTGCACCCTATCATAATAGCCTTAGGCAGCGAATACGTACGTGGAACAGTCTATACTGCGTTACCATCCCACCCTGACTGTATTATATTGTGCTTCTGTCCTTTTTTTGTATCTACAGTGGAAATTTACTTGTACTTAATCTGAGTCCTGATATTCCAACCGTCTAGGTTATTGGTAATTTAACGATGCTGTAGTAGCTCAGTGGGTTAGTTAAAGAAAAAAGATCAGAAAGGAAGAAAAGTATGGTGAATTAAGAGGGATTTGGAAGAAAACGGCCATACCTCGTTTAAATATAGACATACTGTTTCCACTTTCGCACAAAGGAGTCAAATAAAACCAAGAATATAGCTGGACACTTTTAATCAGCACACCAACTACATTAAAACATTTAAAATCGCTCTAAAATGTTTCGATCCTAAGATCATCTTCAGGGAGCTACACTGTTCCTTGCTAAAGTTACATATATGTGATATATAAGAATAATACGACCTTATTTATGTACATTTAACAGTATAGCGGGTATAGCTACCTAATAAGAGAAGAAAAAGTTATTAAATATTCAACACTTATATTAATATAATCGCCAACCTATTGCGTGTAATCTATTCAATATAAGCAATTTTAGTATTTTATACTAAAATAAATGAAATTATATATAGAATGAAAAGCTACCAATAAAAAGGTTTATTGGTAATTTTTCATCTTATATGTAAAAAAATTTATTTTTAGGTATGAATTATGTATATAACGCCTGTAATCCAACAATCCTAAAATTATCTATAAATAAGATAAAAGATAACTTTAGAATTGTTCGATTACAGGCCCAAATTACTTATATCCGTTGTTTTGGATTGTGATTTGTATGTATATTTTTTGTTACTAGTACGGTTTTGTTGGTTATTGTATGTTTTTTTTTTTATTTGAGGGCATGTTTGGTGGTTACTTACTTTTAAATATTTTAATGTAAAAATTTTATGAATGTGTGTCAGTTGGTGTGCTGATTAAACGACTCTGCGAAATGCACGGTGCAACGATAGAGATAGCTGGGCACATTGGTTGGCTTGCCGGAAAAACCTCGAGTTGGGTACATGCCACTTGAGTTACCCCGCACGATGTAGCTTATCATTCGTTGAGAACAAACGTCGAAGCATATCACATGACCAGTACAGTATTATCAAATATCTGGCAATAAAGTATTCAAACATTTGACACATATTACATAAATAATATTTGCCCAAAATGCGCATTAGGAAGGTCGTGTCTATCTGTAACCTGATTTCTATTAACCTTTTTGAATTCTAGGCTACATAATCTAAGAAACACAATTTTGATAAAATGTGTAGTCTACGTATTGCACACTTTAGTGAATCTGCAATAAAACACCGCGTTTCCCCAAAATGGTTCGTCGTACGAAGTGACTTAACTTGGCTAGCATATACCGAAACTCACACACCAGTTGGTGGCAGGCCAACACCTTGGTCCAGTGTTCAAATTTGGCCCTCAGACCGGCCATCCTGACTGAGGCCTGTCGTGGTTCCTCTCAGTCGCGCAGCTAAACTGCAGGATGGAAGCTCACAATATGTCACGGCAGTTTCCTTCCACATCCTTTACTCGCAATTTCATATTTTCTGGTCCATCATTCGACACTTGTAGTTTAAAATGAGATATCAATTAGTATTACACAAACGTACGTCAGCACAATCTATTCTAGAGTAAGGCTACATGTTTCGACTAGATGTTAGTCATCTTCAGGCCCCTAAAATTTCGTTACCAGATGTTTTGTCCATTTTGGGATCACATAGTGTTTACATTTGTGGATTATTTATTAGCTAAAGCTTTCTAGAATTTAGCTAATAAGTAATCCACATGTAAAACACTATGGGATCCCAAAGTGGACAAAACATCTGGTAACGAAATTGTAGGGGCCTGAAGATAACTAACATCTAGTCGAAACATGTAGTCTTACTCTAGAATAAATAGATTGTGCTGACGTACGTTTGTGTAATACTAATTGATTTTCAAGCACATCGTGATGCCTTCATTCAGAATTAACATGAGATACTTTAAAGTGTTATGAATAAACATACAACAATAATCAAATTGCACATTTTCGCCAAGATCAGCAACTTTGTGTCACAGATGTGCCTATATCTCCCTCTTTGACAACCCCCTCTCTCTCCCTCTCTCACTCACACACATACACACACACACACACAAAACTCTTAGAAATATGGAGAATTACGAAGTCCTATTTGAGCAATTCTTTCGGCATTCCAAACCTAAATAATAATAATAATAATAATAATAATAATAAGGGGACCGCGGTGGCACAGTGGTTAAGGTGCTGTGTTACAAATCGGAAGGTCGCTGGTTCGATCCCAGTTGGAGTCAGTGGATTTTTCATTGTCATAAAATCCCTCCGATCGCACTATGACCCTGGGGTCGACTCAGCCTCTAACAGAAATGAGTACCAGGAGCATTTCCTGGGGGTAAAGGCGGCCGGTGCATAAGGCTGACAACCTTACCACCAACCTGTGCC
>Ga0123352_10015807_pt1 | contig 12017 bp, 8 predicted proteins | sample TergutLab28metaG_FD_89700 | JGI IMG/M metagenome (GOLD analysis project Ga0123352, IMG submission 89700) | Labiotermes labralis P1 segment gut microbial communities from Petit-Saut dam, French Guiana - Lab288 P1 | ecosystem: Host-associated > Arthropoda: Insects > Digestive system > Gut ...
GGTCATAACTCCGTAACCGTCCAAAATCGGACACATGTTTATATGAACTTTTTTGATCACAAAGACCTAGGAAATCACCTCCTGCAGTTATGCCCTAAAGTCGTGAAACACCCTGTATAATTACATTACGCAATAGGCGTGGGGTCAGTCTATAACACAACAATATTTAAAGGTGTTTAATAATGATAAAAGTAAACTACATGTTTCGGCCTAAGTGGCCATCATCAGGTTTACGTTCGAAAGTATAGTGGTATTCCTTTACAGGGTTGGTTGGTTTATCAACCACCAGACCTCTCACCACGTGCTACATATACTGTCAAACGCAAAGACACTGTTACCAACCGAATTATACAGAAATACTTTCAGGATTTCCTTTCTTTTGTTTACTGTCCCATGACTAACGCGAAGGTCATTATTTTACCTGCGATTTATTCACGTAATATAATTTCTGTGACATCACTTCTAAGACGTCATAAAATATAAGACGAACCCGTATTTTATAAATTTTAAAATGAGGAAAATATGCGTCTTAGAATTCAGGAAATACCGCACATACCTTAATCGCGTCTACGCTTATGGAAAGGGTGATGCTGCATTTAGTTTACACACAACAGCATCCATCTTGTATCTACCTCAATAGAATGGACGGCTGTCAATTTAGATGCAGCTGGAAGTGATCGAAGACCACGAACTGTCAACTCGGATGCTGTGTTGACATAACCTCTGGCGACCTACAAAACCCCTCCTCCCAGCTTAAGGATCATAAACATAGCGGCAGGCAGAAAGCATAGCATACACAAGACGGAATTCTCATCTGTCAAAACAACTCCTTTTGCTAAGGCCTACGCCTACGACCATGTCGGTCACAAAAGCACCGGAACTCCCATTTTCAGAATCCTACTCTCGGTCGGTATATAGCATTATTTTTGCTTTCCATTTTACCGGAAATCCGTTACCGATGACAAGCCGAATGCAACTCAGCTCTCGCGTTTTTCTCACATCTCAAGCGATTTATAGTTGAAGTACAGGCGAAGAGTCAACAAGTGTTTCCTTTCCGTCCAACACCAGCCAAATGCGACAGAACAATCTGAATGTTCAGCTAGTTCCGTTAGGATGATGTCTGTCGAAATGCAGGAAGAACACAGGATGAGGGTGTTTGAAGACACGGAGCAGAGGGGAATATCTGTGGCTGAATGTGAGGTGGTGACAGGAAGTTTGAGAAAAATTCACTATGAAGAACTTCATAATTACACGCTTCATCAAATGTGACTAGTGTGATCGAATTACGAAAGATAATGTGGGCAGAAAATACGTCACACATGGGAAAGATGAGAAATGTAGGCCTATAGAAGAGTTTAGTTCAGAAACGTGAAAAGGAGGCAAAAATTCGAGGATAACATTAAAATGGATGTTGCAGAACTTAGATAAGTGTATGGACTGTGCTGAACTGGCTCCTAATCTGGCCGACTAAGGTCACACATGGAAGATATAAATGTAGGCCTGTACAAGCGTTTAGTTCAGAAACATGAAAAGAAGCATAAATTCGAGGATAATATTAAAATTACGTTACTGTAATTAGATAAGGATTTGGAATGGGTTCATATGACTCCAAATCTGGTCCGACGCAGTAACAAAACTCTGATTTCTGTAGAAGGTGCAGCATTACTTAACCACCTGACCACTGTCAGGTGGCAAGAAGAATGTATTTCGTTGCCACTATCAAGTCGCCCCACAAAAAGTTATGAAGACTTGCATGGAGAAGTAAGAGCTGTCAGTAGAACTTCCACGATACAAACTGAGAGCCACAATTCGATTCCGGGCATCGATATTGACTCTCTCGTCTTCGTTACTTCCTACAAATATTCCGAAGGTCAACCTGTTTCCCATCCAGGGCACAGCGGAGTCAAATTGCTTGGTGGTCAAGAGAGCTAGAAATACAAGCCGACAATTAATACCAACTTCAGACGTCACAAATACGTAGAACTTTACCTTCATGGTTTCCAGACGTCCTGAACTTACGACCGATACTCTCAGTATCGGCTTAGGCTACTGCTTCACACTCATTCTATCTGGGGTTTGAAACCTGACCAGCAGACTTACTATTCTGTCTTAATACTTTCTTGGTTTTCCTCAACCCCCCAGTAGGTCCGCTTGACAGCCATGTACGCTTCCTTTCATGCCACTTCCACTTTATCACACCTCACTGCCCACTAATTAAGACACTCTATAACAATGCCTCATAAAAATGAGCTAAGCCTCATTCAAATTGAACCAAATAACTGCAAACTATGTCTACGTCAGACCGTTGAAATAACCTGACGGTTTGTGCCTCTCACACTCATTGCAGAAACTTCATGGTTACACCGTGCATCAATGATATCAGGTACTTTATTATCCAACTAATGCACTCAAATATATACAAAACATTAAATAGTTAAAAACCGACTTTTATAAGTTCAATTGGTTTTTAACTATTTAATGTTTTTATATATTTGAGTGCATTAGTTGGATAATAAAGTATTTGACTTATTTCAGAGTTTCTATCCGTCTGCACTCAAGTGTCTGTTGGGTACTATCTTCATTCTTTGAGTACTGATAATTTCTATTTAAGACTCACAGTTCACTTACGCCACTTAATTTAACAAGGAACCACCTTTCTCGACTTGGTGGCCTAATTATATATTCAAGACCTCTTACCTAATCTTCCCAGTTCATTGGGTATTTCAAAAATAATTTTAGGCATAATGGTTAATTAATTTACACGAATACCTACGTAGGTATACGATAATATGTCGCCGACTTCTTCTTAGAATAAGAAATGTTGGAGACAGAGTTGTAAAGACAAACAAAACACACATTTTATGTTCAGTAACTTTTTTCCCGAAAATCTTGCCGTGGGAGTTAATGTGGAAAAAACACTGCAGAGTCGGACAGGCCACAGAGGACAATGTAACATGCGCAGAGCTCACTGTATACCTCACGTCACAATCACAAACTCAGAATATGTAATACTTATTACTCTGCCATTGCAACAATGGTTGTACGAACGCGTCTTAATGTTACGTTATACGTACATTGCCTCTCTTATTTTTATTCATTTGTGAATGGTTTATCCAACAGCGTCGAAAATATGCAACATCAAATGGTTGGATAAGAGTGAATTGGAAAGTATGCGGAAAAAGACCGGTCTAGCCTAACATTAGTTGATATCCCGGCACTGGTTGGGCGGAATGAGGAAAACCAGAAAAGCCGCCGTCGGGAGAGCCGGTCAGAAGGCCACAACTTGAACCGGGGGTCACCCGAACATGAAACTACAGTGCTGGGCACCCGAACGCGACGTTCAGTCACTGTCAACAGGAGCAAATACACTACAGATAAGGGCCTAGAGTAAATAGAGCAGTCTATGTCACATCTAATGTCACGTAAGCTCACCATCAGCAACGCCACGATTCTGACACAGAAGGCAATGCAAGGGATGTTTCAGTCGGTACTGGTGAGTACACTTTAAGCTAATGCTGACAGCAACACTGCATGCCGAAAGTTGTTGTACTAGACTTCCAGTTTAGAATTTCGGTTTCCACCGCTTTTTTTCACTTACTTTTGCTAGAGATTTTTGATACTGTTTTTCAATAATATATGGTTAAAATTTCAACATTTTACGTATCTACTAGTAAAGCTAAAGTGATCCCATTACAGGCCCGGTGTGACCCAGAGGGTGGGTAGAGGTATAGCTCTACTGTCCCATGACCGCGGCACTAGAAGGGGGTGAGTGGTCAACAGCATACACCGGCCGCACTTTACACCCGGAAAAGACTCGGTACCCATTTTATAGGAGGCTACGTAGAAACTAGTATCGAAAAAAGATGTAGACAAGAACAGTCAGTATTTCTGAACAACATACGCCGTACGTAACTTAGCACATTATTGTATTCAGTGCGAAACTATGCTATATTACCTTTTAAATAAAAAAATAACCTTAATTACACTACTGCATTCAGCTCTTACCGTGTGGTTAAAACAAAGCATCCAGAATATAAAAACCAGTCATCTAGCGCTGTGTGGTAGGGAAATAATCACCGCTTTTTCTTAGATAAGCATAAAATAAATACATTCTGAGGGTAGAACCCAAAATGAACGAATGATAAACATGGCGATGTATACAGTAACCACTGCCCTTTAACGTGTCAAAGAATCGGGACACCTTCGTTTAAATATTTCCGATTTTCAGGCTTAAATTGAGATTTCTCTGTAAAACGCAATATCAAACAAATACACAGGCTAAGATGGAAGCAATATGGGGAGTGAAAAAACAAGCTCTTTCCGAGATTTCAACATACATCTTCGCGGTTTGACACGAAAAGAAAATAAAAAGGAACACCGAAACAAAAACATACGGTGACCTCAGCGGTTTCAGAAGGAAATACTGGATACAAGCAAAGTGTCCCTGTCAAGCCGGTGACCGCAACCATTTGGCGGTGGGCGTCTCTCTGCCCTCCACCCCCCTGGTGTTAGGTTTTGTCTTCGTGGGAATGGTAACATCCCCGAAACACCAGGGGTGTCAGCTGCCATTAACTACACATTTAATAATGCTGCACTGAAGCGGCTGGCATATGGTTACAAGTACCCTATATGTCCCGATTTGTCTCAATATACCGACACAGTTGTTTAGGTAGACTCCGTTCAATACAGACAAGATTTAATAAAGGAAATTAAAAGTTCATCGCAGGATCGTTGCGGCCGTCTTTCAAAAACATCTTTATATTATTCCTTTTCCTCTCCTCTTCTTCATCTTTTTTTTCTTATGTGCCTTCCCTGTATCCGTCCTGCCCCCGCTTCACTCTAACGTTTAAGACGTCAACTCAGATCTGCACCTCCTTGTGGACTGTAAATCAACACAGATTTTGACGAGGATTTCGTTGGCCTACTATCTTGATATTATTCCACAGTCTTCGAGGCGATTTGTTTCTTTAAAGAAATATATGCAGGTAATGTAGACTTAGGGACACGTGGTGGCGCGGTTGGTTGACGTACTGCGCTATAAGCCGGGAAGTCGCGGGTTCGATTCCCGATGGTGTCACTATCATAACCCTTCCGGCCGTACTATGGCCCTGGGATCGACTCAGCCTCTAACAGAAATGAGTACCAGGTATATATCTTCGGGTGTAAAAACGGCCGGTCCGTAGCGTTGACAAACTTACCGACTTCATGTGCTGACTGTCGTGGAATCTGGGAGCCTCAACCTCCGGGAATCCTCAGGGCCTGCCCAGGCTTGTACAGGGATTGCTTTACCTTCTAATGTAGAATTAGCGGATCCCTGTGGCCGTGCGGTCTAAGACGTAGGTCTGCGGACGCTCGATTGCTGTGATCGCGGGTTCGAATCCCGCCAAGGGAATGGATATTCGTCTCTCATCTTTATTGCGTGTTGTGTAGACAGAGGCCTCTGCGAACAGCTGATAAGTCGTTCAGAGGAGTCCTACCTGCTGTGTGTGTGTGTGTGTAATTGTGTGACATCTAGAAACCTCAACAATGAGACGGCCTAGGCCCGAGTTGGACTGTTGTGTCACACGAAAGATGTGTACTAAACCCTCAACTCCGCCGGTGGGACTACATAACTTGAGAAACTGATATAGGATATTAAAATTAGAGAATAAAAATTAATGATGTGGGTGTGATTTCTCAAAACGATAAGCTACATTCCGAAATTAACTACCAATATTTTTTGTGGTGCCTGCAGTTTTCTTTCTGATCACACTATAAACACCTGATGAAGAGCACGCATCGAACTCCTAATGAGCAGAAAAGTTCTCTTCTACCCTGAATATGGCGGCAGCGCGTTAGTATTTACCTACCAAACTACATGACGCCAGCCACATTCCTGAAGACAGCGAAGATCAATATAACGACATTCAGAACTTCAAATTGCACGACAAAAGAAGCAGTTTTACATAAACATACTAAGAAACAGGAACAGGGCAGGCAATGTGCGCTCACATATAATGTTAACACTGCGTCGCACTTGGGTAACGCAAAAATGCGTTCCCTTTGTATTGTTGACGTACATATGGTACTGTCAACAATGTAATAAATATCGAAAGCTTTGCCATCGAAGCACAGTCACGCGTTCCCTGTACTGTTGCTCTACATATTTCACTGCTAACAATATGAAACACAATGTCAGTACGTACAGTACCCGACATTTTTGTCTCATTTTAACCAAATCTGGAGTTCAAAGACGCATTTTCGTAAAATCCCTTTCACGACGATCCGTCCATTGGGATCCGCGCTGATACCTGCGGATACACGGACGTACGGACATGACGAAACTAATGGGCGTCTTCCACGACTTATACAAACACGCCTCAAATTCCTGGCCGTAAATGATGATTTGGTTTCCCGTTCCATAGAAAACAACATACACGACATTAGGACCTCATGTAATGCAATATAAAAGTCCAATGAAATCCGTACAGTGGGAGTTGCGCAGATACGAGGACAGACGGACAGACACGACGAAGCCAGCAGTCACTTTTTGCTATTTATGCGAAAGCACATACGAAAAAGACCTACGGTTCGGTGCAATTTAATCTTTACTTCTAATCAGCAATTTGGAAGATAAAATATTCTGCACTTAATGGCTGATACAATGGCACTGTCGACACTTACTGTATTTTTCTACACAACAGGCAGGGGAAAATTTACGTGGTTCCACTCGTACGTATTTATGGATTAAACAGTGGTGGGCACCCCTGACAGTAGCGCCGTTCTTTACAACAAGTTTCGAGTAATATTTCTCACCACAGCTTGTGTTTTCCATGTAGCTACCGCTCCAATTGGTGGGTTCCACGCCGTCCTCCTCTACTGCCTAATCGCAACAACTCAGAGGCACTATACACAACGCTTACTACAACCTCTATCAGGAAAACATCTGAAGAATACACAATGAGAAGAAAAAAGATTGTAAACTTAACATCCAGTTTGTACAGTTCAAGCTGCAATTCTTTTTTGTCGAAGTTTTCTTCCCAAATACGTTGAACATAACTACTCCATTTGGAAGTTCAAAACGCATAGGTATTAAATTCTTCTTACATTTCAAGTCGTATGTACTCTTCGAGAAGTGTTAATTCTGCCATATTTTGTACTTCATGTTGCATGTTATGTTTATTTGTTACAGAAAATAACCGAAACGTGTGGGTGAACAGAAAAATCCGTACTTCTGCTTAGAATCGAACCCGTTCCCTCTATCTAGCCTACAGCATAACCATTACACAAACCCAGCTCACGGCGCACACTTCAGACTATAACACAGTAAATTTAAGAGTAAATACATGCCTGTCTCTCAGAGAGGCACAAGCGGTTTGAATTACTGTAAAAGCTAACCCTGCCAACTACAGAACGCCCCACCGCAATTTGGATTAAACAGTCTTCAAACTCAGAAAGCTAAATGTGAAGAATAAGGTATCAATACGCCTTTAATGGCATAATACTTAACTAGATTTGTAACACATTTTTATACGAAAGTGATAATTGACCATTAAAGCAAGACACGTAACAAGAATACCTGCTGCGGAGAAAAAGTACATCAGAAAAACAGCAGAATACACTGGGACAGGTTACAGAACAAATACCGCGATTGCAAAGGATTAAATATAACCTCAGTTTTTTGTACAAAATGCAGGATTACGGAAGAAGCTGGATACAACACGTACAAAGAATGCCTCCTAACAGACTACCGAGGATAATAACAAAGGTACATACCAAAAGGCAGTAGAAACCAGGGGAGACCATTGAAGATATTTCTGAATGTGTGTGACCGCAATGGGTCAACAAAGGGCCCAACTGCATGACTGTTAGATGATTTTTAACACAAAGACCTTGCTACATCTACAGAGATCATTTCCTTATTATGAAGTCACTGGAAAGAGTTTTATACCGAAATCTTCTCAGTTATGACACCGCGTTGTAGTCTAGTAGATGAATAATGACGTTTCGGAGAGACATAAACTAAAATGCTACAGTATATGAATCGAACTCAAGATTCAGCGATCTCTTTGATTAATTTACTTTCTTACTGTTTTTATATGCGATTCACAAACACACACATACACAAACACACAAATATATGCGTTTGTATATGTGTATTTAAAGTCATTAGAAAGTTCAGTTCGTAGTCCAGTATAAAGGAAGAGTTCCCACGTGCTGTTTCAAAACGAAATAACCCACAGTGCCCTGCTCACCAAGCGAACGGACATTCTAAGCACGAACTTCACACCATACAAAGTTGGAATTCATTAACAGGTTTTTAACATTCCTCTCAAATACATTAATATAATCTCGTGTATGTTTAAAATAGTACACGTAAAGAATAACTTAAGGAGTTGATGAAGATATTCTGTGAAGCGACTTGACTGTGTGAATGTCACCGTACTTACTGAAAGAAACCTGGTTTTGTTTCAACTCAGGGATTTCTCTCATTCGGAAATCACGTACGTTAACTGATTAGCAGTTTGGTCGTGTCCACAGTTTCACTGGAAGCACAATAATGCGACTTCCCCAAGATATTCTGATAATATTCATGAAACAGCTCTATCTATAGACCCAGCACAGCAAGAAGATCTTCATATAACTGAATCTTCTCCTGGCCATGATACTGAACCCACTTAAGGAACGCTAAGACGATGAACATGTTTGAACCTAAGAACCTTAACTCTCCGAGGTCTGAAATTCATCTAGGTAACACAAAATACTGAGGTCCTAACCTCACACAAGTCACAACCCATACAGAACACAAAGAAAACTAAGTTGACTATGTAAGTGGAAATGAAGGACATTCATTGTGGGAAAGAAACAAAGGACACAAATACATTCTCTTATACATGCAACATCCACTGCAGGCCTACTTGAAAGTTTCAAACATTCTGTTATAGTGACTCTTAAGAAGCAAATTCCCTTGAAAAGGAAAAGTTCTTAGCAGTGCCGAAGTTACAAACGGGTTGTAGCTATGCCGTCGTCTCCTCTCTGTGACTGCATAAGCATATCACGGGGTGGGTGAAATTTACAGTTCCTAAGCCAGTCAGGAAATTCGTCAATTTTTATGGAACACGAAGGTTCATTATCGTGTTACGAAGATGCCGCCACTTGCAACTACCTCAGCCAGGTGTACGACGACCAGTACCTCCCATCCTACATCTGAGCAATCCATTTTAATGTTGTCCATCCGTTTGAACAGTCTATTCCTTCAGGTCTTCCTACCAATACACTAGAGTGCATTTTATGTTTTCTCCCATACATGCCACATACCATGCCCTCGACTTCTCCTAAGCCTACCCGAGTAATAGAATCAATCATGAAGTTGACTGTTACTTTGTCGTTCTTAAGCCCTAATACCAACCTCAACACTCTCACAGTATTTTCCTCCCTCAGTGGGACTAAACAAGTCACGTACTCATGTAAAACAACAGAAAATTACAGTTCCCTGTATTTTAATCTTATAGAGCAAAGGGATGGCAATATATTCTGAACACAATGATAGTAAGCATTCCCAGAACTTAACTTGCTGTTAATTTCTTCATGTAAGCAATTTGGATCTGTTACCGCCCTTCCCCAATATTTGCATTTTGCTACATTTTTAAAAATACGCAGGGCTATAAGTTACGCTTGTCTACAGTCTGCTTACGAGACAAGACGTCTACTTAGCTTTATCAGAATTTATTTCTCCACCAATCTCCCTACTAGCGACTAATAAACTAAATCAAGAGTCTCCAAACGTCTTCTGGGACAGGGCCAAACCGGTTATTGTGGGCTGGATCGCGGGCCGCAAGTGGAAAAATTACAATAAGCAGTAAAATTTTCTGCCTAGTTGATCGTGAAATGGTTATAGCATATACACAATTTGACTACGGGCCACGGGTTGGAGACCTATGGACTGAACTCCCCCTTCCTTTTTATAGTAGACCATCTGTGTTTGCAGGCAGCAACTATGCGTCATCAGAGTGGACCAGAAGCTGATATATCCCAATAAATTATATTCCCTCCGATTTCTTAACCTTCCTAATGGCATATTTGTTGAATCACACTATACTTACATAATTTAGAAAATTACTTTCTAAAACGCTTACTATACACATAATTCCGATTTATCCTAAAAGAGAAGAAAGTTTATCCTAAGCTAATCGTAAAATGCGTATCTCGTTTGACATGACTTTTTAAAATGTTTTTGTACCGTATATTGTGATATAATTATACAACAAAAACCAACGAAATGCAAAATTTTCTAAATTATATTGAATTTCTGTTGTGTACTACGTGTTTCGAACCTCGTGGGTTCATCCTCAGGGACAGAGTTGTATATGCGGTATGGTATGTTTTACATGAATCGGTGTGAGCAGTCTGGTGGTTAGGAGTGTGTGTTCCAGACATCTCGCACACACACACACACACACACACTCGAACACATTCTCCTACTCACCAAACTGTTCACACCGATGCATGTAAACATACCATACTGCACATACAACTGTCTCCCCGAGGATGAACCCACGAGGTTCGAAAAATGAAGAGACAACAGAAATTAAAATTAATTTCGAAATGTGCGCATTTATTTGGTTTTTCTTTATTATTTTTGTGCGCTAGTAGACTGCATGGCCAACAGTTCACGCAGATTGTTTTACCAGAATACACCAACGAAACATTGTCCTTAGACATAATTACAAAACTGCACATGAAAAAGAAACCTCAGAATGAGGCATGAAATGAGTCTGCATATTTTGGAAAAAGCATAGTGGTACGTATTTTCGGGTTACTTGCTACAGTGTTACGAAATATACGATGGTATGTGAGGAACTGGCTACAGGCGGTGTTGCAGAAAATAACAAAGTTAGGCACTTGGAAGTGGTTTCAGTAAGAAGCGAAAACCATAGCGAGTGAAGGTCACCAGAAAATATTTGATCTAATCTTCAAAACGACCACCAAATTTTCTTCGATTACATTCAGAAGTGGAACTATAAAAAGCAGTGTTCCTCTACTGGCAACTACAAGATGAACAGCGGCTACAAATCACGTTATACTCCCATTTCCGTTGTTTTCGCTCGACACTCCCTCCGATATTTCCGTTCACATCACCTCACCAAGTATTTCTCTACGACTAATTTCAATATTTCTCTATTCGCTACTCCTGTCATAACAGGTCTCTCTTACCGAGGATTTCATCACAAATAATTTTGTCTCCCTCTTGGCCGTAAGCATATAATCCTATATTCTACCATTTAAATCTTCGGTGGTGATGGGTTATTTATGGTCAGCATATCAAAAGACAACAGGGTGGAATAACAGGGAAGATTTATTAGTGTTAGTAATGGTGTTGGTATAGAATACTGAGAGAATTCAGTATACGTACGTAGCCTAATTAATCATTTTCGCGACAAGAATGCAGGACAAAGCCACAACCTAGAAAGAGCTAACAACTCTTTGAAAATGGGACGTGTTCAAATATTTCGTGACTCTAACACATCGGAATTGTATTCATGAAGTAATTACTACCAGATTAATCAGGGAATGCCTGCTAGCATTCGGTCCAGATCGTTCTATCAACCTTTCGCTGTCCGAAAATACAAAGATTAGAGTATACAAAACTACAATTTTCCTGTTACTGGACATGGGTGTGAAACATGGTCTCACATTGAGGGAAGCCGAAGGAGTTCGAGAACAGGGTGCTAAGATAGATACATGGACCTTAGAGGAGAAGGTAACATGGGACTGGAATACTGTGCAAGTAAATATTTGTTGTTACAATTTAAGTTGACTTCCGGTAAAAGTTTTCCAGGTTCTTTGATCATTATGAATCTAAATCTATACAAATTATTCTACATTTACTCTCCACACCAACCCCCCCCCCCCCCCCCTCCCAATTTTTTTAATTCCTGCCACCCCCCAAAATATTCTTTACGGTTGCAGGCATTCAGAGTCCAACTTACCCTTTCCGGTTTCAAAAGGCTCCCCCACAGGAAAAACCCCCCACCACC